>Ga0137463_1000059_pt1 | contig 47925 bp, 43 predicted proteins | sample EasRivERMGT800_2_FD_102333 | JGI IMG/M metagenome (GOLD analysis project Ga0137463, IMG submission 102333) | Soil microbial communities from meander-bound floodplain in the East River, Colorado, USA - East River MetaG ERMGT800_2 | ecosystem: Environmental > Terrestrial > Soil > Floodplain ...
AGAAGGAATACATTATTCCTCACGGAAAGCATCTGCGGGTCCACGCCAAGGACCTCGTCAAGGCGGGCGACGCGCTCGTGGATGGTCCGCTCGTGCCCCACGACATCCTGCGGGTCAGCGGCGAAGAGGCCGTGCAGCAGTATCTGCTGCGTGAAATCCAGAACGTGTACCGTTCGCAGCGCGTGGAAATCGACGACAAACACATCGAGATCATCATCGCCCAGATGCTGCGGAAGGTGCGTGTCGACAAGGTCGGCGATACGAACCTGCTGCCGGGAATCGTCATCGATAAATTCGAATTGCGGAAGATCAACGTGGCGCTGCTCGAATGCGTCAAGATCGAGAAAACGGGAGACACGGAATTCCACCTCGACGACATCGTCCCCGCGGCGACTCTCGACGATGTGAATGCCCAGGTCGAATCGACCGGTGGCAAACCGGCCAAGCACATCCGCCCGAAACCGGCTTCGGCCAGCCCGCAGCTTCTGGGGATCACCAAGGCCGCCGTGCAGAGCGAAAGCTTCATCTCGGCCGCCAGCTTCCAGGAGACGACCAAGGTTCTCACCGAGGCGGCCCTGGCCGGAAAGATCGACCTGCTCGTGGGACTCAAGGAGAACGTCATTCTGGGACACCTGATCCCCGCGGGCACCGGCTTCAAGCTGCACCAGGATTCGGAAGTTCGCGTCCGTCCCGAGGCGATCGAAGAGATGAACATGGAGAAGGCGCGGATCCATGCGGCCCGAGCCGCCATGCTCCAGGAACCGACGCACCCGCTGAAGCCCGGCGAGAGTCCGCGCAAGTCGGTGCTCGACAGTTTGAATCCCGACGACGAATAGACCGGATTGCCCGGTGGGCGTAAGGCCGGACGTCTCTCCTGAGGGAGTGTCGTCCTCGCGCGGCATAACCGGCTCAATCGGCCCGGGAGGAACATTCTGACCGGGCAGTGGGCGCAAGCTCGCGCGGTTGGGCGGATCGCGAATTGACTGGGCGTTGATCGAAGCCAGAATAAAAGGAATGCCTCCGTATCGCCCCCCCTGGCGACCGGTTGCCGTTTCGGATTCTGGCTGCCGCTCCATCAGCCGGCGCTCAATGCGGATCGCTCCATGAGTACTACTCTCGAGGTTCAATCTCCCGATTCGCAGGCGCCCGGCGGCGTCTTGGTCGATCGAACCCCGTTCTGTCTGCGCTTACCGCGGGTCATTCCCGCGTTTGTCGCTTTGATCGGCGGGCTCTTCTGGAGTTACAGCTACCAGCGGCTCCATCACACCGATTTATGGGGCCATCTGGCGTATGGTCGAATCATCTGCGAGACCTCGTCGCTCCCCGCAACCGAGCCCCTGATGCCGCTGGCTGAGGGGGTGCCGCTGGTCGACACCGCCTGGCTCGCCCAGGTGCTGGGATACCGTGTGATGGCGCAGTGGGGACCAGCCGGCGTGCAGTTTCTCCACGCGGCGACGATTGCTGCCTGCCTGGCGCTCGTAGCCGGGGGGCTCTATCGACGCACTCACAGTTTCCTGTTCTCGGTTCTGGGGCTGGGGCTGTTCGAAACGCTCAACTGGTTTCAATTTCAGATCGTGCGCCCGCAAATGGGAGGCTTGGTCTGTTTTACACTGCTCACTTCGCTGCTCACCACGCGGCGCTGGCACAAGTTGCATTGGGTGGCGATTCCGACCACGCTGGCGATCTGGGCCAACCTGCATGGATCGTTTATCGTCGGTCTCGTGCTGCTCGGCTGTGCAACGATCGGCCGGGGAGTCGACGTCTGGCGCCGCACAAACCGCGTCTCGAGCATGTTTCGCGACCGCCACGCACGGCGGTTGCTGCTGACGACAGAACTGGCAGCGGCCGCCACATTACTGAACCCTTACGGCCTGCGGTTATACGCCGAGGTCCTGTCGTTTTCAGGAAATCAGAATCTCCAGGATCTGATCGAGTGGAATTCGCTCAACTTCCGCAGTATGCAGGGGCAACTGGCAGCCGGAACGGCGCTGGCGCTGGCGATCGTCTATCGCCTGAGCCCGCGGCGCGTGTCAGCCGGCGAACTGCTGGCCCTGGTTGTGCTGGGAGCTGCCGGAATGTGGTCGGCCCGGATGCTGATCTGGTGGACCCCGCTGGCCGTCGCCTGTTTCGTCCTCCACGCGCATGCAGCCTGGCGCCGGTTCCATCCACTGGTAAACTTCCAGCCTCCGGTCCGCAGCGGCAAATGGGCGGTAGTCACCGTCGGCCTCGTCTGGATCTGCTTTGCCTGGACGCCGTTCGGTCTGCACCTGCTGCACGGTAAAACGATCGACCTCAAGCGCTGCGTCTCGGCGCACACTCCGGTCGCGGCGACAGCCTGGCTGCGCGAACATCCCCCGACGGGACAGGTCTTCAACACCTACGAATGGGGCGACTACCTGCTCTGGCAGGGGCCTCCCCATCTGAAAATCTTCGTTGACTCGCAGGCACACCTTGTGCCCCGCGAAGTCTGGCGCGACTACATGGCCGTCATCAGCGTGATGTCGGGGTGGAACGACAACTTCGACCGCTACGGCGTCCAGACGATCATCATCGACAAGGCCGAGCGCGGTGCCCTGATCGCCAAATTGAAGGACGATACGCACTGGAAGCGCCGTTACGAAGATTCGCTGGCTGTGATTTTCACCCGGCAGACCGCCACGACAACACCTGAGAAACCGCACCCATGATTTGTTCTTCGAAATTCCGGTTCAGCTTCTGGCTGGTGCAGGGGATCGTTGCTGCGGCGCTGGTTTTTTCGGCGGCGCGCGGCGGCTCGGCACACATCGGCCGTCCGGCGCTCCCCTGGTCGGCCGCCGAAGTCATTCACATTGACCGCGAGCAGCCCCTGCGAATCGAGCCGCTCTATGATGATTCTGAACTCGTCAGTGACGCGGAACTGACGGCCGTCTTGAAGCAGGTTCAACCGCGATTCCCGCAGAAGCAGATGAAGCCGAATTACGTCGAACATGCCTTGCGGATCTGGGGCGTGGATGCCGAGTTCAAAGACACCGAGGTGCTTTCGGGAGCGCAGTTGCGAGACTTTCTCATCGATCACGGACGCTACCTGGCTTCGTGGGGTGATTCGATGGAACCCCTGCTAGTGGAATCGCGTCAGGGAGTGGAAGTGCGGTGGGGCAAGGAGGAAGGGGCCAGCGTGCACCACGATCACTGGCTGGCCTGCCTGACCGAAGCGGGCGTGCCGCTGCACCAGCCGATTTACACTCCCGCGAAGCACACCCGCACGATCAACGATGCGCTCCAGCAGGCGCTGCGCGACTTTCGAGTCGACGAACGGGAAGTCGAATGGTCGGCGATGGCGTTCGGATTCTGGATTCCGCCGGTCAAATCCTGGCAGACTCTCGACGGGCGCACCGTTTCGTTCGACATGATCGCCCATCGGCTCATGCGGGGAGACAAGAAATTCGGCGTCTGCTCGGGGACACACCGCGTGTATTCCCTGGCAGTGCTGCTGCGGCTCGACGACCAGTATTCGCTGCTCTCTCCCGCGGTCCGCGAGGAATCGCGCCAGCACCTGCTGGCCGTGAAACAGTTGATTACCGAGTCGCAATTTGAAGACGGCCACTGGCCTTCCAACTGGGAGATGGGTGCCGAAGCGGTGTCGCATCCGATCGACGATCCCCTGCACAAGCAGGTCATCGCCACCGGGCATCATCTCGAATGGCTGGCGATTGCGCCCGAGGAATTCCATCCCCCGCGCGAGCAGATTCGCAAGGCGGCCCGCTGGGCGATCGATACGGCCGTATCGCGAACTCCGGCGCAGATCCTCGAGCACTACACGTTCTTCAGCCACGTCGGGGGTGCGCTGAGCCTGTGGAGAAAGTCGCGGCCAGCCGATTTCTGGCATACGCATGAGCCCGACCCGGTCGCGGCCGTCGACGCTGACGCTGAGGCAGAGTGAAGGCCACGCCTTCAATCCCAGGTGCTCCCGATCCCATGACCCCGTACGAGACACCATCTGTCCAGTCCGGTCGTGTGCGACGTAACGAATACAGCGAGTGCGCTCCCCCGAGAGGAATCGTTATCGTGAGATCGATCCGCGCAAAAACGGGCCGCGCCCGCAGATCCTTCGTGATCGTCTCAATGTCACAGCGAGGCTGGCCGATCTGAAAGTAGAGGAACAGTCTAAGGCAGTTTTACGCATCCGAGCGTGCCGAATGACGCAGGTGCCGCCAAGGTGCGTAGTTCAGGCGAAGTAACCTGAGTTGTCGGTTTGGGTGGTTTCGCCTAGAATTAGTAGGAATATCGCGTTTTTTCACCAGGGGTTGCTTCGGTGCCGGATTTACCCCGACTACTCGTGTTTGGCGGAAAAGACGAACAGGCCGCTGCGGTGGCCGATGCGTTGAAAGAGCGGTTCGTCCCGGTCCGGGCGCTGCGGATGGAAGAAGCGCTGCAGCTCCTGAACGGCGGTGGCTTTTCCGGACTGTGTCTCCTCAGCGACCAGACGTCGCAACTGTGCGATGCGAGCCTCCTCCCCCAGGCTGGCGGGATTCTCTCGCAGTTGCCCGACGGCCTCGCCATTCTCGACGTGCGGCTGAAAATCCTGTGGACCAACAGCCGGTTCCAGGAACTGTCGGCTTCGACCAAGTCGCCGGTCGGCGTCGGATTCTATGACGCCTTCGGCGCACCCGAAATTCTGGGGCCCGATCTCAGCCCGTTTCATACCGCATTGGGCACCGGGGCCGCCGCCCGCAGCACCCTGCGTCTGGGTGAAAAGACCTACTTCCAGGTTCATGCGACGCCGATCACCTCGCCTGACAGTTCGATCCCGTGCTACCTGGTGGTCTCGGTGCGGGACGTCTCGGCAGAGGTGCTGCAGCAGCAGAAGCTCAGTGCGATTTACCAGGCCGGCCTGGAACTGGGGGATTTGTCGCCTCCCGAATTGCTCGAAATGAGCGTGCAGGACCGGGTCGAGCTGCTCAAGTCGCGCATCATCCATTACACGAAAGACCTGCTCGAATTCGAAACCGTCGAGATCCGGCTGCTCGACCGGGCGACCCAGAAACTCGAACCGCTGCTGACAGTTGGCATGGTTCCGGAAGCCGAAAATCGCGAGCTGTTCGCTCGACCGCAGGGGAACGGCGTCACAGGCTTCGTGGCGGCGACCGGTAAGAGCTACTTGTGTGAAGATACCACTAACGATCCGCTGTATCTGATCGGCGCGGCAGGCGCCCGTAGCTCGCTGACGGTCCCGCTGATCCTGCACGATCAGATTCTGGGCACGTTCAACGTCGAAAGCACCCGTCCCGGCGCGTTCAACGAAAACGACCTCCAGTTCCTCGAGCTCTTCAGCCGCGAAGTCGCGGTGGCGCTCAATACGCTCGAACTGCTCGTCGCCGAAAAGATGACGACCGCCACCGAGAGCACCGAGACGATTCTCCGCGAGATCGCCAACCCGGTCGATGAAGTCCTGTGCGACATGGCCTGGATTCACGAGCGCTACATCGGTCACGACCCGAACCTGGCGCAGCGCCTGCAGCGGGTTCTCAAGCATACGCGCGACATTCGGTCGCTCATTCAGAAAGTCGGCGAGTCGATTGCGCCGCAGGGATCGCACTCGTCCCTTCCCTCGCGGCAGCCGCGCCCCAAGCTCAAGGGGAAGCGCGTGCTGGTGGCCGACAACGACGAACTCGTCCGCCGCGCCGCCCACGAGTTGCTCGGCCGCTGCGGCTGCGAAGTGGAAACGGCCCATAACGGCGAAGAAGCGCTGCTGATGGTTCGCAGCTTCCAGTACGACGTGGTCCTGGCTGACATCCGGCTGCCGGATATGACCGGCTACGATTGCTTTCGCCAGATTCGCGAAAGTCAGGAGCATCTGCCGGTCATTCTGATGACGGCGTTCGGCTACGACCCGAGCCATTCGATCGTGAAGGCCCGGCAGCAGGGGCTGAAGTCGGTGCTCTTCAAACCGTTTCGTGTCGAACAGTTGCTCGATGAAGTTGAGAAGGCAGTCAACCAGCACGGCGCCGTGATCGTCAATCAGGGTGAAGCTGCCGGCACGACAGCCCCCGCCCCGACGCAACAATCGACCGCGTCGTAGTGCGGCGCGAGGGATCGTTTGACCCGGAGCCAGCAGTAACGGCGCGGGGGGAACGCGGACCCGCGTTTCCCGGTCACAAGGCAAACGGACGTCAGTCTGACGCGCTACGGAACCGTGGGGTTAACACCCCACGCTCGCCCGAGTTATAGTCCCTTTGCGTCCGTTGCGCCATCACCCCGGCGAGCGGCCGGCGTCAGCCGGCTGGTTGGGAACACGAGGCTCGGGCCGCAGGCTTGATTCCCTGTCCCCATTCCGGCCTAATGGATCTTTCCGCGGGGGAAACGTCTCTTCCCGCGTCGCATCGAATACGGCAGGGAGCAGGCGATGAGCGACCATGTCAGTCGGCGAGATTTCATCAGGGCGGCTCTGGCCGCTGGAACCGCGATTCCCGCTGTCGGGTTATCCCCCCGCCGCCAGGCTGACGCCGCCGAGCGCAAAAGCGCGGGCGAAAAGCTCAATCTGGCGATCATCGGCGTGGCCGCCAAAGGGGAAGACAACCTCAACAATGTCGCCAGCGAAAATATCGCCGTCCTGTGCGACATCGACGCGGCACGCCTGGGTAAAGCAGGCGAGCGCTTTCCTGCGGCCAAGCGCTACGACGATTATCGCCGCGTTTTCGATCACGAAGATCTCGACGGCGTCGTGATCAGCACGCCGGACCATATGCACGCCATCCCGACTGCGATCGCGCTCCGCCGCGGTCTGGCAGTCTATTGCGAAAAGCCCCTCACGCACACCGTCTTCGAGGCGCGGACGATTCGCGAGTTGACGACCAAGCACAAAAACATCACGCAGATGGGGACGCAAATCCATGCCGGCGACAACTACCGTCGAACCGTCGAAATGGTTCAGGGAGGGGTCATTGGGCCGGTCAATCGTGTTCTTGTCTGGCAGAATGCCATCGTCCCACCCTGTCAACGCGTGGCGCAGGCCGAGGTCCCGCCGGGGATCAACTACGACGTCTGGCTCGGTCCGGCGCCGTACCGGCCGTTTCACCTGTCGCATTTCCATTTCAAGTGGCGCTGGTGGTGGGATTTCGGCGGGGGCGTCCTGGCCGACATGGCCTGCCACTACACCGACCTCCCCTTCTGGGCGCTGGGGCTCAAGTCGCCGACCAGCGTTGTCTGCACGAAAGCCGAATTGGGAGACGACGGCGCCGACCAGGCCGGCAATGTGCTGAAGCGCGAAAACGAGCCACCGACCCGGATGCAGGTGGACTATCAATACCCGGCTCGCGGGAATCAGCCCGCTGTCCACCTGACGTGGTATCACGGCGGCTGGAAGCCCGAAGGCGCTGATGCCTACGGGCTCAACTCCGCGGTGCTGTTCGAAGGGAGCGAAGGGCGGATCCTGGCCGATTATGGAACCCGCAAAGTATTCATGCAGCAGGGGAAGGAGGCGCGCGCCGTCGAGCCCTCGATCCCCAATTCCATCGGCCATTGGAAGGAATGGATCAACGCGGTCAAAACCAACGGTCCAACCACCTGCAACTTTGAATATGCCGGCGCTCTCACCGAAGCCGTGCTGCTCGGAAATGTTTCGCACCGCGCCGGAAACAAGACGTTGCAGTGGGATTCAGCGAAGCTCGAGGTGACCAACGAACCCTCCGCCAACCAGTATCTGCACACCGAATATCGCAAGGGCTGGGTGCTGTAGAGATCCGAGATGGCAATGCTGATTCGCGCCCTGACCGTAGCTTTGATCATTCTGGCAGCTTCGTGCGTTCTGGCCGACGCCCGGAGCGACGTTGCGAAACTGCTTGAGCGCACGCTCCTCGAAACCGATCAGACGCTGTCGGAAACGCAGAAGTTCACCGACAGCCACGTGGCGGCGTTACCAGTGCCGAAATCGGTGGCGGAGTGGGAGCGGTCAGCCAAGACCATCCGCACTCAGACGCTGGTGCGGACCGTCTTCCGGGGCGAAGCCGCCAAATGGCGCGACGCACCGCTCAAGGTCGAATGGCTGGAAACAATTCCCGGGGGCCCAGGTTACCGCATCAAGAAGCTGCGCTATGAGGCGCTCCCCGGAATGTGGATTCCGGCCCTGCTCTATGAACCCGAGAAGATCACGGGGAAGACGCCCGTATTTCTCAACGTGAGCGGCCACGAACCGCTGGGGAAGGGGGTCGACTACAAGCAGATTCGCTGCATCAATCTGGCCAAGCGGGGGATCGTCGCGCTGAGCCCCGAATGGTTCGGGATGGGGCAATTGCGCTCGGACGGATTCGCGCATGGCAAGATGAACCAGATCGATCTGTGCGGAACGAGCGGTCTCGCGCCGTTTTATCTCGCACTGCACCGGGGGATCGACGTTTTGCTCTCACTCGAAAATGCGGATTCCGCACGGGTCGGAGTTGCCGGGCTCTCTGGCGGAGGCTGGCAGACGATCCTGATCAGTGCGCTCGACCCGCGGGTAACGCTCGCCAACCCGGTCGCCGGTTATTCGAGCTTCCTCACCCGCTCGCGGAATTTCTCGGACCTCGGCGATTCGGAACAGACTCCGGTCGACTTGGCGACGACTGCCGACTATACGCATCTGACGGCGCTCATGGCGCCCCGGCCCACACTCCTCACGTACAACCTCAATGACGAATGCTGCTTCAAAGCCGATCACGCTTTACCGCAGCTTCTGAAGGCCGGCCGTCCGTTCTTCCGTCTGTATGGCAAGGATGGCAACCTGCGCTACCACATCAATGCCGAGCCGGGGGATCACAATTTTCAGAAGGAAAACCGGGAAGCGCTGTACCAGATGATCGGCCTCTACTTCTTCGCCGACGACAAGACCTATAGCGCGGCCGAAATTCCGTCTGACAAAGAGGTCAAGAAAGTCGAAGAACTGACAGTCGAACTCCCTGAAAAGAACGCCGATTTCAATTCGCTGGCCACTGCCCTGGCAGCCTCCCTGCCGGCGGACGCCGAACTTCCGGGCACTTCGTCGGCCGTCACGAAATTTCGGTCGGCCCGGCGACCCAAGTTGGCGGCTGCCTTGCGCCGCCCGACGTATACGGTGCAGGATGCCGAAGGAATTGGTCCTGAAGTTCAGGGGGGGATCAAGGTGATCTACTGGAAGTTCAAGATCGGGTCTGATTGGACAGTACCGGCGGTCGACCTGTCCCGGGAAGGAGCGAAGGAGGCGGTCATCGTCATCGCCGATGAAGGCCGTACCGCCGCTGCCGAGAGAATCGTCAAACTGCTCGACGAAGGCAAACGCGTGCTGGCAATAGACCCGCTGGCTATCGGCGAGTCGAAATTCCGCACGCACGCGTCCCTGTTCGGCCTCCTGATATCGACGGTTGGCGAGCGGCCCCTGGGAATTCAGTCGGCGCAAGTTTCGGCGATCGCCCGCTCGTGGCTCGAACACCAGAAACTCCGGCAGATCGCGATGGTCGGGCTGGGCCCCCGCTCGAGTCTCATCACGCTGGTGACGGCGGCTCTGGATGAAGTGGCCATCTCGGGGGTGGAAGTCCAGGATTGCCTGGGGAGCCTGAAAGAGTCGATTGAGCAGAACCGCGGTGTCGAGACCGCGCCCGAGTTCTTCACATTCGGACTGCTCGAAGTCGCTGATATCCGCCAACTGGCTGCTCTGATCGCGCCGCGGCCGGCCGTTTTTGTAGCGCCGAGTGAGCGAGTCAGACAGGAGATCGGCCCCTTGAAAGGGGTCTACAAAGCCCTCGGCAAGAATTTCGATCCACTGCCGTAGCTGTCTCGCTACAGCAGGCTCTCGAGCAGCAGCCGCATCTTGCGCAGCTCGATCAACCGCGCGGCGGGATCGACCAGCTCGGGGAGAATCTCGACCGACAACGCTCGATTGTACTTCACCCGTTCGAGCTGCGTGATCACACGGCTGTAGTCGATCTGCCCCAGGCCAATTGGAACTTGAAGCTGATCGGGATTCGTGTCCCGCAAATGGGTGTGGAAGACGTAGGGATAAACCTGATCGTAAATTCCGCCGCGATGGGGGCCGCACAGGTAATAGCTGGGATCGAGAGTCAACCCGACTCCCGGGGCCGCCTGGCAGAGTTCGATCGCCGTGTCAGGGTCTTCCGTCAGGTGGCCGGTCTTGGTCTTGATCGAAATCAGAATGCCATCCTGGCTGGCGACCTTCAGAAACTCCCGCAGGCGGTCAATTTCTGAATTGAACGGAGTTCCCAGGCGCGAAGCGGGGAGCGTGATCTGGGCGATCTTGAGCTGCTTGGCGACGCGGGTCAGGACGTGAAAACCCTGCGGGTCGATGTCGCTGTCCAGGCAAATCGCCACGGGAGCCAGGCGCGTCGCCTCGCGGTAGCGGATGCAGAACCCCTCGGGATCCTTGATGACTTCCGACGGCTTGAGCTGATCCTGGCTCTCGTCCATCCAGAGTTCGATCTTGTCGTACTCCAGATCGTCGAGGAGGAAACAGGCCTCGGCCAGCGATTTGTCGGAAAAACAGCGGGTGGAGGCAGAAACGAACACTCAGCACACTCCATTGTGTTTATGCATAACTTATTATCTCAAATCAAGTTGCGGCTTTGCCGCAGCCGCCATCCCGAGGCGGGTCGTTTCCAAATGTCAATTTATCCCGATTAGGCTGAATCTGCAAGGTTGAGGGGTGAAACCTGAGAAAGCGGTCGTAGTTCGGCTGAGGATTATTCTGATTCTGCCTGCGGAACGGCCGATATACCAAGTGGGCCGTTGGTCTTTGCGGGTGCATCCGCCCGAACGTGCCGGCCCACAATCGAAATCAACACGCTTTCCGGGGGGAAATCCGATGCGCGCAATGCTTCTGTCTCTGGCGGCCGCCGCCGCCCTCTTGCCGGTTCTGACCGGGTGCAGTACCCAGCGATCCAACGTGGCCCGCAGCCAGTCGCCGGCCAACGGCACTTATGTCAACGCTCACGGCGAAGTGTGCGAAGAAGAATGCCCCCCCGACTGTCCGCGCCACTGTTGCAGGTTCTGCAACGGCCTGGGCTGCTGCCATTGCCGTCCGTACCACGTACCGACCGACCTGGCGTATCCTCCGGCCAACCAGCCCCCGGCGATCGTGCAGTACCCGTACTACACCTGCAAAGGTCCCGACTGCTTCTTCAAAGCGAACTGAGGCCCCGGGGCAGCACTCTCTCGCCTGGTCTCCGCATTCACCCGTTCCGGTTCGCTACCGGCACGGGTGATGACGTTCTTTGAAATGCGGAGTGTGGAATTCGGAATGGCGAACGGAAGTTTTCTCTGACTTTATTCCGCATTCCGCATTCTTCGCAACGCTCGTTCACACATTAAACCTGATGACGATTTCATCGCCGTCGCGCATCACGTGGTCTTTCCCCACCGTGTGGTACAGATTTGCGGCTTTAACTTCGCGCTCGGAACCGAGCCGCAGGAGATCGTCGACCGCCATGATTTCGGCCCGAATGAACCCGCGCGCCAGGTCAGTATGAATCGTGCCGGCGGCGTCGAGGGCCGAGAGGCCGCGCCTCAGCAGCCAGGCGCGGACTTCCTTTTCGTCTGACGTGAAGAACGTAATCTGCTCGGTCGCCTCGAAAATCGCCCGCAGCACGCGTTCGCGGGAGGGCTCCTTGAGACCGAAGTCGGCGGCAAATGCGGCCCGCTCGCTTTCATCGAGCGCCTGCACTTCCAGTTCGAGACCCAGGGGGGCTGCCACGACCGGGTAGCCTGCGGCTTTGAGCTTCTCGACCACGGCGCTGTCGACCGACGGATCGGCCGTATTGAGCAGAATGAGCTGCGGCTTGCGCGTCAGCAGCGAGAACGACTTCGTGATTTTTTCCTGCTCGTCGGTGAAGGTCGCCGTCCTGAGGAGCTTCCCCGATTGGAGCATCTCTTCGATCGGCTTGATCAAGAGCAGCTCATCTTGCGACGACTCCCGATCGGGACGATTCTTCTTGACGCTGGTTTCCAGACGCTCGATCCGGTTCTGAAGCACCTGGAGGTCGGCCAGAACCAGGTCCTCCTCAAACGTCCGGGCGTCGGCGACCGGATCGCCCCCCGCATAGGCGCCGATTACGTGGACGAGCGCATTGGCTTCGCGGACGACCGAAATCCGCTGGTTGTTGCTTTCTCCGTGGTCGCGCGAAAGTCCCGGTGTGTCGAACAACTCGATCTTCGCCGGGCTGATTTTCTTCGGATTGAAGTGTTTGACGAGCCCGTCGAAACGGGGATCGGGAAGCACGGCCATTCCGACCTGCCCCTGGTGGGCTTTCGAGGGATCGGGTTTGTTGCCCGTCAGCAGCTCGAAGACGCTGCTCTTGCCGCTGCTTTGGTAGCCGACGAGGCCGATTTTCATAGTTCACACGCAGGTTGAAAGAAGCGCTGGTTCATCACGAAAACATCTGACCGCGGTCCGGTGGTTCAAACGCATTTTTGTAGTGGACGATCTGCGGTTCCTCGCCTGTCCCCGCCCAGACGATCGAAACCACGTCGAACCGGGCCGCATGTTCGAGCCGGCGATAACGTTTAAGGTAGGCCAGCGCCAGTCGGGTCAATTGAGCCTGTTTGGCCCGGTTGACCGCCTCGTGCGGAAGCCCGGCCGATTCGGTCCGCCGGGTTTTGACTTCCACGAACACGATGCACGCACCGTCGAGAGCGACCAGGTCGATCTCGACGAGTGGCGTGCGATAGCGCCGCGCCAGGATCTTGTATCCCAGGCGGCGCAGGTACTTTGCCGCCAGTCGTTCCCCTTCGCTCCCCAGCCAGCCGGCCAGCCAGCCCCCGGAAGCCGCGGGACCGAACAGCCTCTCGAACCACTTCGAGGCTGCCAGCTCCGTAACCAACCGGGGACGTCTCACGTCATTCCTCGCTGGCCTCGTCCTTCTTCGTGCTGCGGCGCTCGGTCAGACGCGTCGACTTACCCATCCGGTCGCGCAGATAAAACAGCTTCGCGCGGCGGACCTTGCCGTGCCGGACGACTTCCAGCTTGGCGATCTTCGGCGAACAGACCGGAAAGCTCCGCTCGACCCCTTCGCCGGCGACGATCCGGCGGACGGTGAACAGCTCGCGCGTTCCCGAGCCGCGGCGGGCGATTACCACGCCGTTAAAAATCTGAATCCGTTCCTTGTCCCCTTCCAGAATCCGGGTGTGGACATTGACGGTGTCGCCGATCGCGAAGACGAGCGGTTCGGCCCGCAGGCTCGAAGCCTCGACCTGCTTCAGGATGGCGGTACGTTTGGCGGCCATGATCACAAATCCCTTTTCAAGAGTTCACAAAAATCTTCAGTCTTCAGATATCGTTGGAGTGGCGCTGGCGGGCAACTCGCCCCGCACGGCCTGCGTTCGCAGGCGACTGGCGCGGGCCCGCCAGTCGGCAATCTTCGCGTGGTGCCCCTCGATCAGCACCTCGGGAACCTGCATCCCGCGAAAATCGCGCGGGCGCGTGTATTGTGGATATTCGAGTAGTTCGCTTTCGGCGAACGATTCGTATTTGCTGCTGGTTTCGTCCCCCAGCACTCCCGGAACCAGCCGGATCACTGCGTCGATCACCAGCATCGCGGGAACTTCTCCCCCATTGGTCACAAAATCGCCGACCGACACCTCCAGCGGCGCCAGTCCCTCGCGAATGCGATCGTCAAAACCTTCATACCGGCCGCACATCAGCACGAGGCGCGGGGATTCGGCCAGCTCGCGCACGAGCGGCTGATCGAGCCGGCGTCCCTGCGGCGTCAGCATGACGAGCCTGCCGGGCGCCTGTCCCGCGCGCTGCACCGCCTCGACGCAATCGAACACCGGCTGGCAGCAGAGCAGCATTCCCGGCCCGCCACCGTACGGTTTGTCGTCGACTGACTGGTGCTTCCCGTCGGCCCAGTTGCGGAAGTTCCAGCGGTGCACTTCGACCAGACCGCGATCGATCGCTTTCTTCAGCAGGCTCTGCTGCAGATAGCTCTCGAACAAATCGGGAAATAACGTGAGAACGTCGAAGCGCATGGGTCGTCAGGTTGAGGCATCGTCCAGGGGCGTAACGGCCGTCGGGCCGGTGCGCCGGTTTTGGTATCAGGGACTGCACCACAACCAGACGCCGGTTGCGGCCAGACCCACGCATCCTTACTCAGCGGCGGCTTCACCCTCGGCTGCGGGCTCGGCGGCGCCTTCCGCCGGAGCTTCAGCAACGGGCAAGTCCTTGGGCTTCAGGCGTTCGGGAGCGGGCATTGGAGCTCCGAAATCGTTGTTCTTGATTTTCTTGAGCAGCGTGGCGACGCGATCGCTTGGTGTCGCGCCGACCGACAGCCAGTAGTTGATGCGGTCCATGTTGACCTTCACCCGCTCGGCCTTGACCTTGACCATCGGGTCGTAGGTCCCGAGTTCCTCGATCGGCAGCCCGTCGCGGGCTTTCTGACGGTCGATGACGCAGATACGGAAAAACGGGCGATGCTTTCGGCCGGTCATCTTCATGCGAATGCGGACTGACACACGAGGCTCCTTGATGAGAATGCGGAATTCGGAATGCGGAATGGCCAGCCACCGGCCTAGCGCCGGTCGGTTCGGCCATTTCGAGGGAGTGTACGAGGGATCGGGTCATAGTCGTTCTGCTGCCGGCACCGCTCTGGTAACGGCATCTGGGTTCTCAGCGCCGATTCTTTTTGCGCTGCTTCTTGGCTTCTTTACGCTGTCGTTTTTTCTTTTCCTGTTCGGCCCGCCGATCGACCGGCCCGCGGCTAGTGCCCTGCTTCTGCATCTGGAGTCGGGCGCCGGGATCGAACAGGCCGCCGTCGGCCATCTGCTTTATCTGCCGCATCTGATTTAGTTTGCTCATGCCTGCCATCTGCTGCATCATTCCCGACATCATCGAGAATTCCTTGAGCAGCTTGTTGACGTCGGACGGATCGGTGCCGCTGCCGGAGGCGATGCGGCGGCGGCGACCCATGTCGATGACGTCGGGGTTTTCCCGTTCCTCGGGGGTCATCGAATTGATGATCCCTTCGATCTGCTGCAGATCCTGCTCGGGGTCGGCGTCCCCCCCCATCATGTCAGCCACTTTGCCCATGCCGGGGATCATTTTCATGATCTGCTTGATGGGCCCCAGCTTCTTGATCTGCCCCATCTGCTCCTTGAAGTCGACGAGCGTAAACTTGCCAGCCAGCATCTTCTCTTGCTGGAGGGCCATCTGCTCGGCGTCGAATTCCTTCTGCGCCTTTTCGACGAGGGTGAGCACGTCCCCCATCCCCAGGATCCGTCCCGCCATCCGGTCGGGGTGGAATGGTTCGAGCTTGTCGAGCTGTTCGCCGACGCCGATGAATTTGATCGGCACACCGGTGACCGCCTTGACCGACAGCGCCGCACCGCCGCGTGCATCGCCGTCGAGCTTGGTCAGGATTACGCCGTTGAGTTCCAGCGCCTCGTTGAAGGCCTTGGCCGAATTGACGGCGTCCTGCCCGGTCATTGCGTCGCAGACGAGCAGAATCTGCTGCGGGCTGAGCTTGAGGTCGATCTGCTCGAGTTCCTGCATCAGCTCGGCGTCGATGTGCAATCGGCCGGCCGTGTCGAGAATCACGACGTCGATGTTCCCCGCTTTGCGGGCCGCGGCGACGCCGTTCTGGCAGACCTTCACCGCGTTGCCCGGCGGCGCTTCGCTGTAGACCGGCACGCCGAGTTGCTCGCCGATGATCTTGAGCTGGTCGATGGCGGCGGGTCGCTGCATGTCGGCGGCGACCAGCATCGGCCGCCACTGGGATTCCTGAAGCATGCGGGCCAGCTTGCCACAGGTGGTGGTTTTACCGCTCCCCTGCAATCCGCACAGCATCAGGACGACGAGTTCGCCGCGCCTGAGGTGCAGCGAATGGTCGACGGGCCCCATCAGGTTGATCAGTTCCTGGTGGACGATCCCCACGAACTGCTGAAACGGGTCGAGCGACTTGAGGACTTGCATCCCGATCGCCGCCTGGGAAACCCGCTCGGTGAAGTCCTGGGCGACGGTGTAATTGACGTCGGCTTCGAGGAGCGCCTGTGTGACGGCGCGCAGCGCGTCCTGGACGTTGCCCTCGGTCAGTTTCCCCTGACCGCGGAACAGCGACAATGCGCCTTCCAGACCTTTAGTGATGCCTTCAAACATGCGTGCTGTGCGCGCAATCCCCTTAGGGCGCTGGACGTTACGTTGCCTGAACCGCACCCTGCATTGAGGGACCGTCCGACGCGCAAACTCCGGCGCAAACAGGAATTGTAAAAAGTCGGCCGGTGATTGACAACCACAGAGGGGGTCAAGTTCTGGCCCGAGGCGGGGGCTTTTTTACCGGCCCCCTTCACGCGGCGTTCGGCCACTCAGATGTGCCCGCATCAGCCGGAGCTGATGCATTCTTCGGCAAGGATGGCGAGGAACTCCAATTCGCGCAATTTCGCACGGCGAAATTCGCGTTTTCGCGTTCGGCAACAGATCGTTCGCTTCGGTCGAGCCGAATTACTTTGTCCCGGTGCGGGACGCGACGAAAATCAGTTCGCCTGGGTACTTTGAGCCGTACGGATTCTTCTCGTAGTCCGCAAATACTGCATCGACGGTGAAACCAGCGCGCGAGAGCAGGTGTTCGAGTTCGTAGTAGAAGAAGTACCGGAATGGGAATGCATGGACGATCCGCTCGAGCCTTCCGTCGGGATGCGTCACGGTATAAATCAATTCCACGTCGATGATTTGCTGGTGCCGGTTTCGCGCGACGACGCGATGGGTATGCACCACCTTTCGCCCGTCGGGCGTAACGAAATCGGGGCCCGCGCTTTCCTCAGTGCTGAGGTCCTCGCCAGCCAGCACCGACAGCAACGGGTTGAAAACGTCGATAACCAGTTTCCCTCCGTCGCTCAGATGCTGCCGAATTCGCGCGAGACACTCCAACTGATCGCTGACGTGCACCAGGTGCTGAAACGGCCGGAAGGGGATCGTCACCAGGTGAAATGATTCACCCAGGTCAAAACGCCGCATGTCGGATTCGACGAGCCGGACGCGGGATTGCACCGTCGGCGTTTCGTGGACCAGTTTCCGCCGGCAGACAGCGAGCATGCCGGGTGAGACATCGACCCCAGTGATGTTCACACCGGCCCGCGCCGTCGGAATCAGAACCCGCCCGGTCCCGCAGCCGAGTTCCAGCACGGGGCCACGCGCCTCGGTCGCCAGATCGACGAAGAAGGTGACGTCGGGGCGGTCGCGGTACGGAACGATCGAATCGTAAAGTTCGCTCGCCAGTGCATATTCGTCGGCCACAGGTCTGCTCCTGGCCAGCCGGAGTTGTTGAGCCCTATTTCAAACATCTGCCTGGACTGACGACACCAATTGCGGCTGCTCGGTTCGCGGTGCTGTGGGTTGCAGTGGTTGCATTGGGCCGGCGGGAACCCGCCCGCCAAAAATAAATTCCATATTAGACTGTTCAAAACCAACGGCTGCGGTCGATTCCGGATTTCGCGATCCCGTCACCGTTGCGCGTGCTTCTGCAGCTCAAAGTACAGGTGGCCGGCCTGCGGCAAAATCAGCTTCTGCATGCCGAGCTTCACGGCATTCGTCGAGCCGGGGAGCGAAAACAGGACTTTGCCCCGGGCAATCCCCCCCACCGCCCGGCTGAGCATCGCCGCCGCACCGATTTCTTCGTAAGAGAGCATCCGGAACAGTTCTCCGAAGCCATCGAGAGTTTTGTCGAGGACGCCCAGGACGGTTTCATAGGCGTTATCTCGCAGGGAAATCCCCGTCCCGCCGTTGGTGACGATCACCGCGGTTTCTGGATCGGCGAGGGCCGCCTCGAGAGCCGGTTTGATCTGGGCTGGGTCGTCCTTGACCAGAGAGTAGCGGACAACGCGATGTCCGGCGGCGGCGACCGCCTCCTGGATGAACTGACCGCTGGCATCGGTCTCGGGAGTCCGCGAGTCCGACATCGTCAGCACGGCAAATCCCAGAGGACCGTACCTGGTGCCGGAGGTCTCGTGCTGCTGAAAGCTGGGAACGGGGGCATTCATGGCGGCTGGGTCTTCAGTCGATTCGGATTGTCAGTCTCAAAAAAAATGCAGCGCCAGCGATGCATCAAACGGCAACGACGCTAGAATAATCATACCCTTCAACGGCGCTGTCTGCTCGTTCGTGCACTTCGCGAAAGCATTCTCCACTATGGAAGAGCCGACAATTCAGATCCGGAATTCGGTCAGCAGTCAGTGGCTGACGGGTCACCGGTTTACCGATCCCGCGATGCGGATTGTTCGGGACGCGGAAACCCGGGGATTGCACCGCGGTCTGTATGGTGAGCTTCCTGCGATCCTGATGCTCTGGTCGATGCTCCGCTGGGAACGGAATTCGGGAATCGTGGCCCTGGAGCGACTGGGTGTCGACATCCTGGCACTCGAGCGCGATATTGACGTTGAATTGCGCCCCCCGAAGCAGCCGGTGGGGGGGATCCTGATTGATCTGGTTCGCCTCAAGGCAATCGCCACGCAGGCGGCTGAAGAGGCGGCCCTGATCGGCGACAATTTTGTCGGTCCCGAGCACCTTCTGCTGGCGTTGTGTCGCGATGGCGATGAGGGGGTCCGGCGCGTTCTCCAGAAGCAGGGTGTGACCGCCGGCAAGTGCACCCAATTGCTGAAGGACGCCGACGGGAAAAAATGAGCCGATCGCAACCAGTCGCTGGCCGCGGCCACGCTACGCGCTTCCCGACTGTACCGCAGGGGTTGATTCTCGGACTGCTCCTGGCGACGGCATTCGCCTGGTGCTCCGCCGATTCGGTGCTCGCCGCTGAACCGTTCGATCTCCTGCTGAAAAACGGGCGGGTCGTCGACGGGGCCGGCACTCCCTGGTACATCGCCGATGTGGCCATCCGCAACGGCAAGATCGCCCAGATCGGCCGGCTCAACGGCCGCCAGGCTTCACGCACAATCGATGCCTCGGGGCTGGTGGTCGCTCCCGGGTTCATCGACATGATGGGGCAGACGGGGAGCCCGTTTCTCAAAGATCCGCAGACCGCTTTCAACCTCCTGACGCAGGGAGTGACGACGATCAACGCCGGCGAAGGGGAATCTGCCGCGCCGCTGGTGGGAGACGAAGCGAAGCAGGCCGGCTGGTCGACGATGCGAGAATACTTCGCCCTGCTGGAGAAGTCCGGGATGCCGGTGAACGTTGTGCAGACTGTCGGGCATACGCAGGTCCGCCGCTGTGTGCTGGGCGAGGTCGACCGCCGCCCGCTTCCCGCCGAGTTTGAAAAAATGAAAGGACTGGTCCGCGAGGCGATGGAGGCCGGCGCGATCGGCGTTTCCACCGCGCTGATTTATCCGCCGGCCGTGTATGCATCGACCGAAGAAATCAGCGACCTGGCCCGCGTCGCCGGCGAATTCGGCGGGGGCTATTACACTCACATGCGCAACGAAGGGGATCGGCTCCTCGAAGCGATCGACGAAGCCCTCTCCATCGGCGAGCGGGCCGACTGCCGGGTACACATTTTTCATCTGAAAGCCGCCGGCCGGCAGAACTGGGGCAAAATGGAACTGGCGATCAGCCGCATCAAGGCGGCGCGCGCCGCCGGTCGCCAGGTCGCCGCCGACATTTATCCCTACATCAATAACGGCCTGGGGATCACCGCCTTCATTCATCCGCGCCATGCGGCCGAAGGGCCCAACATTTTGCGCCGCAAGCTGGACGACCCGCAGGTGCGGGTGGAAATCCGCCGCGATATGGAAACGAACTTTGAGTACGAAAACTGGCATCGCCACACCGGTTTCGACTGGGATCGCGTCGTGCTGGGAGGCATGAGCGACCGCCCCTACGGCGAGCACAACGGCAAGTCGCTGCTGGCGATTGCCAAGGCCCTGTCGAAGGATCCGTGGGATGTCTTCTTCGACGCCTGCCGGATCAACGCATTCGCCCTTCCGCAGACGATGACGGAAGCCAACCTGATCAAGGCGCTGCGCGAGGAGTTTGTGTCGTTCTGCACCGATGTGGGGCCGGCCGGCGGGTCGAGCATTGCCTCGCATCCGCGCGCGTACGGCGCGTTTCCGCGGGTCTTGTCCCGATTTGTGCGCGATCTGGGAATCATTTCGCTCGAACGGGCCGTCTCGCAGATGACGGCGGTCGCCGCCAACGAAGTGCTGTGCTACGATCGGGGCCGGCTGTCACCCGGGCTGGCCGCCGACGTCGTCGTTTTTGATTACGCTCAGGTCGCCGATCGGGCCACGTTTGCCGAGCCGCATAAACCCGCCGAAGGGATGCGCTACGTGATCGTCAACGGCCAGGTCGTCCTCGACGGCGCGCAGCAGACGGCCGCGAAGCCGGGCCGAGTCCTGCGCGGCCCGGGCTACAAACCATAGCGGGAATTTGCGATCGCAGCTTACATCAAGGTGCCAGCATCATGTCTGAAAGCGTGAAAAAAGTCGTTCTGGTGACAGGCTCGGCAACCGGAATCGGCCGCGAGTGCGCCGTCCGGTTTGCCAAACAGGGCTTTGACGTCGTCGTCAATTATTCTCGCAGCGAAGCAGAGGCCCGCGAAACGCTGAAGCTCGTCGAAGTGGCCGGCGCGAGAGGGCTGCTCATCCAATGCGACGTCGGCGATGACGCGGCGGTGCGGGGGATGTTCCAGACGATCGATGCGAAGTTCGCCCGGCTGGACGTGCTGGTCAACAACGCGGCGACCACCTGGTTCATCGATCACAAGAAGCTCGACGAATTGACCGAAGAAAAATGGGACCGGATCCTGCAGGTCAATCTGAAAGGTCCATTTTTCTGCATCCGTGCCGCCGTGCCGCTGTTGCGCAAAGCCGGGGGCGGAGCGGTCGTCAGTATCAGTTCGGTGGCGGGACTGTCGGGCGAAGGCTCGTCGATCGCGTATGCCGCCAGCAAAGGGGCGCTCAACACGATGACGAAATCCCTGGCCCGCTCGCTGGGGCCTGACATCCGGGTAAACGCCGTCTGCCCCGGCCCGGTCGATACCCGCTGGCTGCGGGCCGTGATGGACGAAGAAGAACTCGCCAGGCGCACCGCCAGTTATCCGCTCCAGCGTCCCGCATATCCCGACGACATCGCCGATGCCGTCTTGTATCTGGCGACCGCTACGACGCTGACCACCGGCCAATGCCTGGTCGTCGACGGCGGCCGGACGATGTAAAAAAGGTGCCAGGAACCTTTTCCCCAGCGAGCCGACCGATTTACTCCGTCGGGATCGGGTACAAGTCAAGCAGCGGATCAAAAGTTGCGCCGACTTCCAACTGGTGCCGCTGCTGCCGCATCGTTCAGAGCGCACCGATCGCCACTCGGGCGTTTACCTGACGACGTGCGTGTGGCATCATCCGACGAACGAAAAATCAGAACATTCCAACGTTAAGGCGTAGCTAAGAAGCAAGCCCGCATCGCCCGTACGAGATTTGCCGTGGACAAGCAGCAGACGCGAATCAGTAAGTTCCTCAGCTATGTGCTCCGGCATCGGCCAGACTCGATCGGGGTCAAACTCGATTCCCAAGGGTGGGTGGCGATCGACGCATTGCTCGCTGCCGCGGCCTCGCAAGGCAATTGCCTGACACGCGAGGAACTGGACTTTGTCGTCAGTAACAACAGCAAGCAACGGTTCGCGATCAGCGACGACGGCACCCGCATTCGGGCGAGTCAGGGGCATTCCACCGAGGTGGACTTGGGCTATCAGCCGAGCGCTCCTCCAGTTCTCCTATACCATGGCACGGCCACTCGCAACCTTTCGGGGATACGGACACAGGGTCTCCTCAAAGGGAGACGTCATCACGTTCACCTGTCGAGCGACACCGTCACCGCCACCCAGGTCGGTGCTCGGCACGGAAGTCCCGTCGTGCTGGTTGTCCGCGCCGGTGAGATGTGTTCTGCCGGCTATGAATTCTTTCTTTCGGCAAACGGGGTGTGGTTGACAAAGCATGTGCCGTTCACGTTTATCGACTTTCCGCCGGGCAATCCCCACCAAGGTACGTAAGCCGCATTCGTGGGGGCCGACAGTTCGCTCGCCTGTGTCGCAGTTTTCGAAAGCAATTTCGTTCGTTCACTGAGGAAGGTCACCATGGCCGCCAATCGCGAAACGGTTGTGCCGTTCGATATCGGTTTCTTGTGGGAGACCGGTGCCCCCGAACCGGTGCTCATCCAATCTCCGAGTCGTACTTTCCTGATTTTTCACGCCGTACGCGACGAAGAGGTTGGGCACAGAATCGAAGGGACGGGAGTCGTCGAAATTGTCCGCTGTATCAAAACCCAATTCGGCTATCCAAATGACGAGGCACTTCCCGGTCACCCGTTGTGTCGCTCGGGCTTGGGATACTATGGAGTTTTCGAGGTTCTCAGGTCATCGTGGGTTCGGCAGATGGCCGAGCAGAATCGAGTCGCCTTTCCGCAGTCGGACCTTCCTTGGGGCCGACACTTCATCTTCACGTTTCACGATGAAACATTCGAGTGCGTTTGTGATGAACTGCGTCCATCGCTGAGTTGGCAGACGTGGAATGCTACTGTGAGTGAAGTCACTCAAAGAATCCTGAATCGGTCGTCATGACGTTCCGTTCGGTGCAGCGGACGATTTCCGAGATGCTAATCGGAATCGAAGTCGCAACTGAGCGTCCTGACGGCGGATCAAGCGTCGCGCGGGCTTCAAAGCGGCGCCACCGCCGTTGTCTGGTTCATAGGGCGCCGATTGCTGCCAGTGCGTAGACGACGGTGAGGTACATGAATGCGACCGTCAGGGCGTGGTATCCAAATTTCAGGAACCGGGTTGTCAGATATTCCGCCGGTGTGAACCAGAAGAACTGGACCGCCAGCCGCGTTCCCCAGAAGATCGCAATAAATCCGCAAACCGAGCGTGCGAGCAGTGTGCCGTTTGCCAGTTCGGTGGCATCCGCCAGTGAGAGCGTGCCGAACCCGATGATCGTCAGAACGATGAACACCCCGTGAACCCACACCAGTTGGGCCATGAGCGGAGGGACCTTGCGCAGCTCGCGCCGCCAGTCGAGGACCTGAGGCACGAGCGCGCTGGCGATCAGGATTCCGAATTGCAGTAGTCCGCCGGCTGCCAGCAGGGTTCGGGGTGTCATCGGGCACCAATCGCTTTCAGGAAGGAAATCACGACGTTCGCCAGGAACGGCTGATGGAACAACAGGCCGATCGGTCCGATGACGAACAGTGCCGTGTAACACCAGCCGCGCACTCGTGAGCCTCGCAGGAATCTCCTGGCCGGCGCAGTGCGCTCGCCAAGCAATCCGACTCCATGGAGCAGGAAATACGTAGTCGGACCACCATATCCGCCGCGCGCCGGGACAGAGATCACCAGATCATGAATCAGTCCGGAAATCAGAAATGCCGCCACGACGCCGGCCGTCGCTCCCAGCCGCTCGACACACGGTCGGAAGATGCAGTCGAACGACACTTGCCGGTACGCCCGATTCCAGCGCCGCCCCCAGAATTCCGCCAATGACGTGGAGCGCAACGGAGCATCCATGATCGGCGAAACTGCGACGCCACGCTCGCGCCAGGCAAGAGCCAGCAGATGGAAGAGCCCGAAATGCAGGAAGAGGCCGAGCCCGACCAACCCGGTCATCCCGATCGCCATAGGAAATTGATCCGGCAACCGGCGAACGAACAGCCAGATGATCGCGGCCCCGAGGAGTGTCTTCCCCAGCGCGGCACACCATTCCCTGCGAGCAGGGCGTACGAAGTCCCACCTCTCCCGAAGGAATTCATCGGCATCGAGGCCGACCCACCCGAAGAAGTAAACCAGTGCTGTCCGCCGGGAAGCCACGGTTGTGCGGTCGCTATGGCGCGTCCAGGAGAGCCATTTGAAAATGCCAAACAGGGAGAAGGCGACAATCCACATCTGCCCCCACGCTGGCAGGTGCAACTTTGTGATGCCGCCCATCACGGCGAGCAGACCGCATCCTCCGACAAGGGCCCGCCCGGCGATCTCAAATCTCCGGTTTCGGACCACCGGACGAAGCTGCGGTTCAAGAAACATGGATCGCATGATGAATCCCCCTCCGCTTAACCGCAGCAGAATTCGAAGATTAACGCGAAGATCCTGCCCACTTTTCCGTCGCGTCGCGAGGGAAGGGGGGCTCGGATGCGATCACCTTCGGGGCGCCGCGACGCAGCGAGCCGACGGATTTATTCCGTCGGGATCGGGTACAAGGCAGACGGCGGAGCAATAGTCCACGTCGACCATGGAATTGTCGCCAACGCCGCGATGTACGGCATCTGATCAGGCCGCCCGCGTCATTGGCGCGATGGCCTTTGATTCACCAGCGTCAGGCTGCACCGCCACCCGCCCGAACACGATGCGCCCGCACGCGGTGAAGTACCAGATCGTGATCCCGATCCCCAGGACGCCGACGCGGCCGACGTAGTCGACCGACAGGTAGTGGGCCGCGATGAGAACGGCCGGAATCAACGCCGCACGCAGCGCGGCACCTCGCTGTCCACAGCCGATAAGCCAGAGAGGCACAAAGAGAACCGCTGGCAGAACGAGGACGAAATAATGCCCGCGGGCTACCGGGGCCACTACCAGCGTCGCGACCGCTGCCAGACCCAGTGCCGCTCCCCAGAGCAGCACGTTTCTCGAGCGAGCGGCGCGCACTGCCACACCGAGCGGCGTCAACAGCGCCAGGCAGCGCACGACAAGCAGAATCTGCGAAACAACCGGCGCGTCCATCGGCATCAGTCCGTGGAACTTGCCGGTCACAAATTCATACGGTCCGCCGAAGAACTGGTACGCCACCCAGTTCCCGCAGCGGTAGACCGCATTCGACAAACTCTGATTGCGCGGCGAATCGACATTCTCGGCGAAATCTTCGGTCCGCACGTCGTTGACTTTCGTCCCCACCTTTTCATACCAGGTGTGCAGGTAGTCGAGATTCTTGTCCCACCCCACCAGACTGGCCGGAATGACTAAGAGAAAGAGGGCGCTCCCCGCCACGCATCCGGCCGTCGGCCAGAGGGCGTGTGACCACTGAGATGAACGATTCGCCAGTCCCCGGCCAGCCCAGGCGGCGACGAAGAGCACAAACAGCACGCACGCCACCGGCAACGCCGGCGTCAGTTTAAGTGCGACGGGAAGTGCCAGGAGCACGCCGCCGCAGAACCAGCGCAGCGATGATGAACCCGTCACGACCAACCGGAATCCGACGAGGAGCGGATAGACGAGCGCAATCCCCATCTGGCCACGCTGGAGGCAGTTGAGTGCCGGGAGGCCGGCGACAACCGCCGCCGAGATCGTCAGCCAGGCGGGAATCGGTACGAATGTTTGCCCCGAACGCTCGTTGCCTGAGCCGCGCGACGGCAGGCAAAACGCCAGCAGCTTCCGGCATTCAAAGTAAACGCCAAAACACATCAGCGCCGAGAGGGCAAACCAGCCGCTCGCCTGCCAGGCGGGGGTTGCGTACGCGAGGGGAGAAATGAGCAACGCGAACAGCGGCGGATAGAGGTATTTCCAGCCGCGGAGGTTGGCCACTTCATACGGGTCGCGCCCGTCAAAAAAAGCGCGCCCTGCTTCGGTATAGACCGTCACGTCAGTCATGTGCAAGTCGGGACGAGCCGGATCGACCAGCGCCCGCTTCTGGACGTCCAGCGCACACCACACCGCCAGCGCGATCGCGAGGCCAAGAAACACGGCCCAATGCCGCCGGATATGTGCGATGGAGGAAGTGTAGTGCACAGGATTCGAGGGAGAGTGGAAATTGGGTCAGATGCTGTTAAGTCGCGCGAACAGCAGATCGTTTAACCCCGAGCCAGCGGCGAGGCCTTGTCACGAATGGCGTTGCTGCTACCTTGGTTTTTTCGAATTCCTTTGGAATATGCACTCAGGCGCTCGACGGCCTCACGCGCTCCAGCCTCGCCGTTGGCTCGGGGTTAAACAAACGGGCGCTACTCCCCCATCTCGGTCCACTGACCCGTTTCGACCTTTTTGGCGCTGCGCAGCCGGGCCACGCGCGACAGGGCCATCAGCGGGAAGTAGATCCGGTACAGGTGATAGCGCAGATAGAAGACACGCGGAAAACCGGTTCCGGTGAATTCCTCTTCGTCCCAGCCGCCGTCGTCGCGCTGCGTGTCGAGCAGAAACTGAACTCCCGCATCGACGGCCGCCGAATCGATCTCGCCGGCGGCGCACAGTCCGAGGAGGGCCCACGCGGTTTGCGACACAGTCGTCGTTCCCTGGCCGCGCAAGCGAGGATCGTCGTAGCTCGCCGGCGATTCCCCCCAGCCGCCTGTCTGGTGCTGATACATCTTGAACCAGGCGACGGCGCGGCGAATGCGCGGGTCGGAAGCCGGCACGCCGATCGCCGTGAGGCCCACGATCGTCTGCCACGTTCCGTAAATGTAGTTCACTCCCCAGCGGCCGAACCAGGCGTGGTCGTGTTCCTGGTTCTTCCACAGAAACTCGATCGCCCGCCGCGCCACCGGATGGTCCTGCATCATGCCCAGTCCGGCCAGCGCTTCGAGGGTTCGCGCCGTGAGGTCGGCCGTGCTGGGGTCGATCATGGCGTTGTGATCGGCAAACGGCACGCGTGTGAAAATTTCGCGGTCGTTATCGCGGTCGAAGGCGCCCCAGCCTCCGTCTCGATTCTGCATCCCGGCGAGCCAGCGCACGCCGCGTGAAACTGCCCCGAGCACAGGCCGCAGGTGCTCGATCTCTTCGAGCGCCTCACCGGCGGTCGTATTCCCCTGTGAGAGGACCGTGGACACTTCGACTCCGGGACCCGAGCCAGGCAGCCCATCGGTCATCAGGTACTCGGCTCTCCAGTGTGAGAGGTCGGTCGCCGACAGCGTTCGTGTCAGCGCAATCAACACCATCACCGTATCGTCGACGTCGGGATAGAAGTGATTGTTGAACTCGAAGAACCAGCCCCCCGGTTGCTTGTTGGCGCTGCGCATCGTCCAGTCGCCGGTCGTTTTGACTTCCTTTTTCAGCAGCCAGTGCAGGGCGCTGCGAATCGCCGGCGATTCGGCCGGCATTCCGGCGTCGCACAGCGCGATCGTGGCGATGGCCGTGTCCCACACGGGCGAGCGACACGGTTCGAGGCGGATCGTTTCACCGTCGCGGATCGACAGCTTCTCGAGTTCCTCGAGCGCCGCCTTTACCATCGGCGAATCGTCGCCGTGCCCCAGGCACTTGAGCGCCACCACGCTCCAGATGATCGGCGGAAAGATCGCCCCCAGCCCGTCGCTGTCGGCAAAGCGGGCGATCATCCAGTCGGCGGCGCGGCGGATGGCCGCCTTGCGCAGCGGTTTCAGCCGCAGGCGCTCGGCTACCTTGATCGCCCGGTCGATCCCGCGGAAGATCCGCCCCCAGTTGATCCAGGTTGATTTTTTCAGCGGGTCGACGACGGCCGAAGCCCCCATCGTCGCCGGCAGTGCCTCAGGAGAGGTGAGAAACAGCTCGCGAATATTGTGTTCTTCCGGCAGCACATGCCTGGGGCGAAACGCCCACAGCAGCGACAGCGGAACCAGAATTGTCCGCGACCAGGCGGACATTTCGTGAATGTTGAGCGGGCACCAGTCGGGAATGAACATGATCTCCGGCGGGACCGCCGGGCATTTGTCGTACGAGATCACCCCCAGCAGGGCCAGGTAGTAGCGGGTGAAGCTGTTGATCTGCTCGGCACCTCCGGCGGCTCGAATCGCGGCGCAGGCCCGCACCATGTATTCGGCGTCGGGTGGGTGACCGGTCAGTTTGAGCGCCCAATAGGCTTTCACCGAGGCACTGATTTCGAGCGGGCCCCCCGGGAAGATCGCCCAGCCGCCGCCAGGAAGTTGTTTCGTCAGAATGTAGTTGCCGCAGCGCCGGGCGGTGGGCGATTCGGACTGCCCCAAATAGGCCAGGAGCAGGATGTATTCGGACTCGAGGATCGTGTCCCCTTCGAGCTCGCCGATCCAGTACCCCTCGGGGGCCTGCTGGGCGAGCAGGTAGTCGCGGGTCCGTTCGATCGCCGCCAGAAGTCGCGGCGAGAGGAGGCCCGAGTCATCGGGGGGCAAGAGGAACTCTCCGTAGGGTGATCCGGCGCCGGCCGGCTGCGGTCGGTCGAAGCGAAAGCGGCGCGAGCCGGGCCAATCGACACTCATTCCAGATCCCCCATCCTCCGTCAACTTCTCTGGTCCATCCATGTACCGGGCTGGATGTTAAGCGGATGTCGAATTTGCTGCAACGTCAATGTCGTCTTGAGGAAAACGCATCCCTTCGATACGATCCGCCCCCCATTTGTGGCCGAATGCCGTTGAAAAACGGGGACTGGCTCCGAGCGAGATATCGACGTCTGTGAATGAATGACAGCCCGCGAGGTGCCTGTCCCCCTTTTTCAACTCGACGCCCCTGCAGGCAGTTCCGTGGAATACCAGTTTCGACCAATCGGCAAGAAGTGCGCCGCGACGGGTGCCGACCTTGTTCCCGGCAGCGAGTGCCATTCGGTGCTCGTCGAGCGCAGTGGCGACCTGCAGCGACTCGATTTTTCGCCCGAGGGTTGGAAAGGTCCGCCGGAAGGCGCGCTGGGAAACTGGAAATGCGTCGTCCCCCGGGCGACCGAAGTCCGCCACGAACCGCTGGATACGACCGCCCTGATGCGCTGCTTCGAACAATTGGTTGAAGAAGCCAGTCCCGCGCGCGAAGGCTTGCGTTACATCCTGGCGCTGCTGCTCATCAAGAAACGTCGCTTGCGGCTCGACGGATCGCGTACTGAAGGCGAAGACGAATACCTGCAACTGGCCGGCGCTCAGGGGGAAGGGGCCTGGGAAGTCCACGAACTCAACCCGACCGATGAAGAAATCCAGCAGTGGCAACGTGAGCTGAATGTGTATCTGGCGTCGGAATGGAGCTGACACCAATCCCCGGTCCTCCCACAGTAAGAACCCTCGGCATGCTCGAGCGCCGGACATTCCTGAAGCTGCTGTCCTTCGTGCTGGGTGGGTCGCTGTCGGGCTGCGCGATGCCTCGCTGGTTTGGCAGGACGAACTCCGTCGGCTATGCGCAGTGTGCCATGACCGAGGAAACACCGACCGAAGACGTTGTCGCCTTCTTGAACGGCAACACAAACAAACTGCGATCGTGGCGGACGACCCGCGTCCAGATCTCCATCCGTGGTGCATCGGCGGTTCCCATACCTCCGGTCGGCGCCTCGATTGCCGTCGAGTCGCCGCGAAACTTCCGCCTGGTCGCCTCCAATCCGATGGGGCTTCCCGAGGCCGACTTCGGCTCCAACGAAGATCAGTTCTGGTTCTGGAACAAGCACAACGACCAGAAGAACGTGTTCGTGGCCTCCCACGACCAGCCCACGCGCAAGATCCCGTTTCAGCCCGACTGGATCATGGAATCGATGGGGGTCGTCGAGATCGATCCCGATGAAATCACCGAGCGCCGGCCGGGCGTTCCGGGGACGCACACCGTCGTCTTGCTGGCCGATCGCGTTTCTCCCGAAGGGGCCAAAGTCCGGAAGGTGACAGTGGTCGATGTCCGCCGCGGGTTAGTCACCGAGCACGCCCTGTACGACGCGCGCGGTCAGCTCATCGCTCGGGCCCTGCTGGGTTCGCACGTTCGCGACAAGGCATCGGGAATCGTCATCCCCGGGAGCATCGAACTCGACTGGCCTCCGGCGAAGCTGCGAATGACGATGTCGCTGTCGGATATCGAGGTCAACCCACAGCGGATCTCCGCCCAGACCTGGACGCGCCCCGAGATTCCGGGGTACGCGGTCTACGACCTGAGTACGTGAACGAGCCGGCTACAGCTCGCTCACCTTGCGCTCGACCTTGATCCGCTCGGCGTTCTTTTCCGGGACGTAATGGACGAGGTGGATTTCGACCTTCTCGTACTCCGTCAGGTCGGCGTGCTGTTTCGCCAGCGCAATCACCCGGTCGACGATGTTCGTGACCTGCGCGTCCCCTTCTTCGGGAGCGAAGTTCACATCCATCACGATCCGCAAGAGCGGCGGCTGTCGTTTCGGGCGCCCTCCCTTTACTCGCGGATGCGTCTTGGGAAACTCGGCCTCAATTGCCTTCGTCAGCGGCAGGAAGGGTTCGAGTTCGATTTTCGAATAGACCCAGATGCTCCCTGTCATCACCACGCCGAAGGCCAGCATCCCAATGACGACCCAGCGCCCCGAGACGGTCTTCATGGGAACGGTTTCTATTTGTTCGTTCATAAACTTACCTGACCTGCTCGAGTTCGTGGACCCAGTCGGCCGTCGTACCGAGCCGATCGGGACCGAGATGTGCGTGCTGAATCAGACCGGCCCGATCGACGACAAACACTCCCTCGCGCGGCTGACTCGTCGTTTCGTCGAAGGCACCATACTCGCGATGCACCGGCGCGGCCACGTCTGACGTTGCGATGTCTGACAAGAGCGGAAAGGGAAACCGGATTTCGTCGTCCGGCGCGGCGGTCGTGCGGTGTTCCAGCTTGGCGCCGTATCGGTTCTGCGAGGGGCGCGATTCGCTGATCGCCAGGATCTGTCCCCCCGCCGCGTGAATCTGTGCAAAGCTGTCTCGCAGTTGCGCCAGGAGTTCGCTGTGCTCGGGGCCCTGGCTGCCGTTGAAAAAGACGATCAGCAGCTTCTTGCGGCTGATGTACCGCTCGAGCCGCACAATCTGCGAATGCTCATCGTAGAGTTTAAAGACCGGCGCCGGCCTGACGTTCCCCACCGCCACTGCCGGCGGTTCTTCGTACCGCCGATTCAATTTGAACGCGATCAACCCGACGATAACGACGGCCGAGATCGGGATGACCAGAAGAATTCGCCTATTCGTGCTGGGCATGCAGCGGCTTCTGGGTGTGCCGGTTGGCGGAGGCTTTGTTCAGCGCCTTGAGGTACGCCTGGGCGCTGGCCTCGATGATGTCGGTGCTCGCGGCCTTTCCGTGGAACACGTGGTTGTTGTGGACGATCTCGACCATGACTTCCCCCTGGGCTTCCTTGCCGACGGTGAGGCTCCGCACCTGGTAATTCTGGAGCCGGGCGTTGATGCCCGTAATCCGCTCCAGCGTGTTGAATACGGCATCGATGGGCCCATCGCCAATCGCCGCGTCGCGCACCGCCGGCAGGCCGTCCTCCTGCAATTCGATCGTCGCCGTCGGGATCGAACCGGTTCCGGCCGAGGTGTGAAAGCTGGTCATTCTCCAGCGGTCGGGCGTTTCGGTGCTGCGGTTTTCGACGATCGCCAGGATGTCGGCGTCATAGACGTTTTTCTTTTTGTCGCACAAGGCGATGAAATCGTCGAACACCTTCTCAAAAGTCTTTTCATCGAGCGTGTAGCCGAGCTGCTCGATCCGATCGCGGAAGGCGTGCCGGCCGCTGTGCTTCCCGAGGACCAGGTTGCTGCCGGTAAAGCCGACGTCTTCCGGACGCATGATCTCGTAGGTCGTCCGTTCCTGGAGCATGCCGTGCTGATGGATGCCCGCCTCGTGTGCAAAGGCGTTCTGCCCGACGATGGCCTTGTTGCGCTGCACGATCATCCCGGTGATGCTCGAGACGAGCCGGCTCACGGCGCACAGTTTTTTCGTGTTGATGCCGGTCGTCAATTTGTAGTAGTCCTGCCGCGTGCGGAGCGCCATGACCAATTCTTCGAGCGCGGCGTTGCCGGCCCGTTCGCCGAGGCCGTTGATCGTGCATTCCACCTGCCTCGCGCCCGCTTCGAGAGCCGCCAGGCTGTTGGCCACCGCCAGGCCCAGGTCGTTGTGGCAGTGCGTGCTGATGATCGCCTGCTCGATATTCGGCACGTTTTTCTTGAGGTGGCTGATGACTTGAAAATAGTGCGACGGCGTGGCGTAGCCGACCGTGTCGGGGATATTGACCGTCGTCGCCCCGGCGGCGATTGCCTTCTCAACCACCTCGCAGAGAAAATCGAGTTCGGTCCGGGCGGCGTCCTCGGGGGAAAACTCGACGTCGTCGCAGAAACCCTTCGCCCGTTTAACCGACTCGACCGCCTTGGCGACGATCTCGGATTTATCCATCTTCAGTTTGTACTGGCGGTGGATGGAACTGGTGGCGAGGAAGACGTGCAACCGGCGGTTCTTCGCCTCTTTGAGCGCGTTTCCGGCCCGATCGATGTCGTCTTCCCGGCACCGCGCCAGTCCACAGATTTTGGGACCGCGGTCCCCGAACTGGCGGGCGATCGCCTGCACTGCCTCGAAGTCGCCGGGTGACGCGATGGGAAACCCGGCTTCGATCACGTCGACTCCCAGATCGACGAGCGCCGCGGCGATCTCCAGCTTCTCGGCAGTGTTCATACTGCAGCCGGGCGATTGCTCACCATCGCGGAGCGTGGTGTCGAAGATAATGACGCGGTCAGACGACATGGGAAACTCCCGGAGATTGAGGGGCGCTTAATTGTACGGATCTGAACGATGGGGGTGAATGATGCCTGTATGGTTACGCCTGAGGCGTGCAATCGAAACGAAAAAACCCTGCGACCGGGGGGTCTCAGGGTTTTGGTGATCCGTGTCGATTGCTGGACGGTACCTAAGACCTCCCCGGAAATGAGGGGCTAAGCAGCAGGGCCAGAGACAGCTGGTTCAATTTCGACATTGTGATCGCGTCTTTCAAAGACAAATCTAATGTATACGTGACCTCGTTGAGCGTCAAGCGCGATCTGGGGTTCGCAGTAAACCGGCGAAACGGGGGATTATTCTGGGAGTCGCGTTGAAAGCAGGGGAACCACGAAAGACACGAAATACGCGAAAACAGGATCTACGAAACATGTTCGCGGCTGGTTGGGTTTCGCCCCAGCGAGCCGGCGGATTCATTCCGCCGGGATCCGGGTGAACCGGAAGTTCAGAGTGACACGACTGATCGATTTTCGCGAGTCGAGTCTGGGCCGCGGGACATCGAACCGGAGTCACCGGCCCCGCAGGTAACCCGAAGGCTTGCCATTCTCGCCGATCGTGGCGACCAGCCCCTGTTCGGGCAGATAGCCTTCAACTTTTCCATCCTTGCCGACCACGGCGATCCAGCTTTTCTTCACGCGCTCCCGGCTGAATTTTGTCAGGAGCTTCTGGTAATCGACCGGCCGCCGGACCTTGCGCCGGCGATAGCGCTGGACAATGATCCAGATGACAATGGGGCTGCCGATTAACACGGCCAGGGCCGCCAGGCTTCGCTGCGAAATCATTGGCAAGGCTCCTCTGAGGAACCGGAATTCGACACCCTGATTTTACACTCGCCGGTCGCAAAACTGAAAGTGAAATCTGAGCAGATCGAATCGGTCGCCGTTCAGCCGCCCCGCACATAACCCGACGGTTTGCCATCCTCGCCGATCGTAACGAATAACGCCTGTTCGGCGCTGTAGGCCGAAACCTGGCCCTCGTCACCGATGGTCAGCAGCCAGCGACTGTCGAACCCCCTGTCGTGCTGCCGGGCCAGGAGTTCCCGGTATCCAGGAGGAATCTCGGGGCGGCGCTCGGAATCACGGCGGTTCATGCCGTGCGCGATCATCAGGACCAGATAGCGCCCCGCGACCAGCGCGCCGATGAGACAACCGAAGCCAAACAGGATCGTCAGGATGGTCCAAGCCAATTCCAGGTCCAGGAAGATCGTTTGCATGTCCCGATTTTATACCGGCCGGCTGCCGGATGGAAACCGAGTTCCTCACCGCCGGTCACTGCTCCGGGCCACGCAACAAGGGCTGCTTCGTATACTACGGCGGAATCGAGAACCGGGCGTCGGGCCAGCAGTATTCTTCCAGCTTCGTCTCCCCCCGGCGACGGCCGATGAAACGAACGTAACCCAGAAACTCCCCCGCATCGGCTTCGACCGCCTTGATTTCTGTGGCATTGGCGGGAGCGACGGCCCGCTGCCAGTCGAGCCAGAATTGCCAGCCGTCCGGCATGGTGTCGGCCACCGTGACATCGACGATCCCGGTCCGCGCCCAATGCCTGCGCCACCAGGCTGCCGAATGGAACGCCCAGAAGTCCTGCGTCCAGAATTCCTGCAGGTGTTCCGGGATTGGTCCTTCGAAATCACGAACCAGGCCCGCCCCGGCCACTCCGATCAGGCCGCCGGGCTTCACGAATTGAGCCAGGTAGTTCAGGTACAGGTCGTCGGTCCCGTAGTAGGGGAAGGAGTCAATGGACACAATCGCGTCGAAGAAGTCGGCGGCGAAGGGAAGGGACCGGGCGTCGGCACGGAGGGGAAACACGCCGTCTGCCACGCCGGCATCCCGGATGCGCTGCATGTTTTCACTGGGGCTGAACCAGAGGTCGGCTGCCCAGACCTCCACGCCAAACTCCCGCCGCAAGAAAATCGACGACGCAGCCCGGCCGCAGCCGAGGTCCAGCACCCGCATGCCCGGCTTGAATTCCATCGCTGCCGAAAGCCATTCGGTGTTCCAGAGCGCACTGGCCCCGCTGCTGGCGCTGGCCAGAACCCAATCGGGGTGATACTGCGAAGAACGTGGGAACCGCTCTGAGACGAGCCGCTGATCAGAGGCCACATGAATCTCCTGGAACGGACGGGCAGACCGCCTCTGCCGGACACTGCTCAGGTCGTCCTGGTTCGGCAAAAGGTTTGATCGCCACCGGAAATCGACCGAATTGCGCCAGAAGGACGACTGGAATCAAATTCATACCTACCGGGCCAAACGTGAGGCCGGCTACAATTCTGACGTGAGAATCGTCCTGCCTGCATTCGTCGTGGCGTTCGCAGCCTGCTGTATCTGGCTGACCGTGCGGATCATCAACCGGCGGGAGCGGTGGGCTAAGCGGACGGCGCTCGCGCTGCTCGCTGGCTTACCATTGCTTTACGTACTGAGCGTCGGGCCTGCCAAGTGGCTCAATCATCGCCACTGGCTTCCCGAATCGGCAGTGGCCTCGTTTTTTGGCCCCCTCTACCGGATCTATGAGCACGCCCCCGCCTCGATCCAGAACGGGACCGACTGGTACATCGGCTTATGGGCGAAGAAAACTGACGAGGGAATCTTTTACGACCCCATCGAATCTCGTTAGGTGCAACGAGTTCGCCGTGAGCGCAAACCGCAAGAATCCGTGGCTCAGAGGGATCGGGATCGCCTGCCTCGCATTTCTGGCGCTCGAATCGGTCGCGGCCGCATTCGGCTGGTTCGTCGGAATGGGATTCATGCACGGTCGAATCACGGGGTTCGACGGTGCCATGATTTGGGCATTCATCGCTCTCTACGGGGCCGTCCCGATTTCCCTCGTGGCCGGCGGGATCGCCGTCGCGAGGCACTGGAAATCGTGACTTGCACCTCGGCCGCTGAGCTTCCTGCGAGGGACATCCGGCGAGCAGGATTCCAAAGGGAGAACCACGAAAGACACGAAATACGCGAAAACGGAATCGTGAAGACAGCACCCGCATAACGGCGCGATCGCGGTGCAGGTCCTTCAGCGCAGCGAGCCGGCGGATTTATTCCGCCGGGATCGGGATCAAGTTGAAGTTCAGGCGGCGCCTCTCAGTTCCCAGCTTCAATGGCAACGAACAGACATCGACGCGCATGACAGGAACAAAGAATTAAGAGAACACTAATCGACGCTGATCTACGTTAATCGATGAGTGAAGATCAGCGCCGATCAGTGTTCCTGTTTCATCCGCGTACGATCCGCGTCATCCGCGGTTCTGAACTTCGTACCGACCGCGTTCATCCCGCGGCTCGAGGGGCTTCGTGCCTTCGAGTCTTTGTGGTGAAGCTTGAACGTACGGGATTCGTGGCAAGACAAATTGCCAGACGGGCAGATATATCAATCTGCCCCACGGCGGGGGCGGCTACACAAACAGCGCCGCTTCGGCCACCATGCCCGGACCGAAACCCAGCGCCACGCAGGGGCGCGGAGCGTTCTCGCGGCGCATCCGGTCGAGGATAAACAGAACCGTAGGCGACGACATGTTCCCGTACTCCGCCAGAGTCTCGTGCGAGCGGTTGAGCGCGCCGTCGGGAAGCTTGAGGCCCCGTTCGACAGCTTCCAGAATCTTCGGACCGCCGGGATGGACCGCCCACGAGCCGATGTCGGCAATCGTCAATCCCTGCCGATCGAGCCAGGCCGTGACGTAGCCCGGGAGGTTCCGCATGATCAGTTCCGGGATGCGGCGCGAAAGTCCCATGTCAAAACCGAAGTCGCCGATCTTCCAGGTCATTGCCGGGCCCGAATCGGGGATCTTCACGGTCCCGAAGGCGGCCAGTTGCCAGTCGTCTGACGGAGCAGCTCCTCCGTTCCGTGAGGGGGCCGGATCGGCAGTGCGGCAGACGACGGCGCCCGCGCCGTCGGCGAACAGCGAATTGGCCACAATCTTCTCGGGGTCCCACCCCGAGAAAAAGTGCAGCGTTGAAAGTTCGACGCAGCACACGAGCACCTGTGCGTCGGGCTCGGCGGCCAGGCAGCCGCGGGCGACCTTGAGCGCGTTGAATGCCCCGTGGCACCCCATGAACCCCACGTGTGTCCGCTCGACCGTCGGGCGCAGACCGAGCCGTTCGATGAGCGCCATGTCGATCCCCGGCGCCATGAACCCTGTGCACGAAGCTGTCACCAGATGCGTGATGTCTTGCGGGGAGACACCAGCCTCGGCCAGCGCTCGCTGGGCCGCTTCCTGCGCCAGGCCCGGCGCGGCGCGCTCGTAGGCCTCCATGCGCTGGCCGGTCGTCGGGCCGCGCTGTCCGGTGGTTTGCGGATAAAACGACTGCGGAAACCGGCCGCCCTGGCACTCGCCTTCGAGGAGCACGCTATGCTTTTTCCTGACTCCCGATTTGGCGAAAATCAGCCTGAGCTGTTCGGCCTGTTCGGCATTGTCGCAGCAGAACGGCGCACAGAAGTCCGCCATCAGGTCGCTGGTGATCGAATAGGGTGGAAGTGCCGTACCCAGCCCGGCAATTGATAGAGTCATAAAGGAGGCTCCTTCCCGGGCCGCCGGCACATTGGAGGCGTAGCGTCCTGATCGGTGAGGTTTGTGGTGTCGCGCCGCCTCGGGAGACCACAAGCCAGAACATCACCGAATCATCCATATTGATCGAACGCCTGACGTATCGTACCCTATCGCCGGTGCTCTGGGCAGCCCGATCTTGAAATCGCGGCTCGAATTACGACCAGGATCCGGGTTTTGCCAGTTTGATTCTCACCGGGTGGGCGGCATGCGATTTCTGCGGACGGGGGTATCTCTGATCATGATTTCCGGTGTGCTCTCTGTCGCGCGAGTGCCGATTGACGCCTCTGAGCAACCAGCGGCGACAGCCGACCCTGGCGCCGGCGACAAAGACGAAATCGTGCTCGACGGCGATCGGGCGTTCGGCTATCTGTCGAAGATCTGCGAGATTGGTCCTCGGATCAGCGGTTCCGAAGGGATGGATCGCCAGCAGCGAATGATCCTCGACCATTTCAGCAAGCTGAAAGCCCAGGTGAAGTTCCAGTCGTTCGATGCGCCGCATCCGCTGAATCGGAACCCCGTGCGGATGAACAACATCATCGTTTCGTGGGATCCCGATTCCAAAGAGCGCGTCCTGCTGGCCTGCCATTACGACACGCGGCCGCATGCCGACCGCGATGCCAACCCCATGCTGGCCAGCCGCGGCACGTTTCTGGGAGCCAACGACGGCGCCAGTGGCGTAGCGCTGTTCATGGAACTGGGTCACCACATCCGCAAGATCAAGCCGACGTATGGTGTCGATTTTGTCTTCTTCGACGGCGAAGAACTCGTCTACGGTGAGCGGGACCCGTACTTTCTGGGCTCAGAGTATTTCGCGAAGGAGTACCGCGATCATCCGCCCAAACACCGCTACGTCTGCGGCATCGTGGTCGACATGATCGGCGACAAAGACCTCCAGATCTTTCAGGAGATCAACAGCTTGGAGTATGCCCCCGAAGTAACGCAGAGTATTTTTCGCACGGCCAAACGGCTCAACGTTCGTGAATTTGTCGGCAAGGCCCGGCACGAGGTGCGCGACGATCACCTGGCGCTCAACGAAATCGCTCGAATCCCCACCTGCGACCTGATCGATTTCGACTACGAGCACTGGCACACGACCAAAGATGTGCCGGCCAACTGCTCGGGTGCGAGCCTCGCGAAAGTCGGCAAAGTCCTGCTCGCCTGGCTGGAAGAAGTCCCCGCCGTCGGCCCGGTGAAGAAAAAACCGCGGAAGGGGCGCTAAGCGCGCCTCGTGAAAAACTGGGACTCGAAACGTCGCAGATTTTCAATTCCGATCCCCGCAGGAACTTTCCTGGGTTCCTTCCTTCATGGTTTCCTGAATTCCTCCTTGGCACCTTTCCCGACGTTTGGGTGTCGATGGGAGACTTCGAAAGACGATCGCCGTCCGATTCCCGTCCATCGTCGATGCCAGCATCCCTTTTCCACATGTGACGGTTCAGTGCTTCCCAGGAACGATAAGGAAGACAGGAAACCAGGAAGGCAGGAGGCGGACGGGATGTATCCTTGCGACAGCCGCGGAGCGGCGAAAGATAATAGCCAGGGGCGCGAGCCCCTGGTATTTTCGAATGGAGGGCGCAGCCCCGGAGGGGCGAAAGGGAAATGGAATCGGCGCGTGATACGTGGCAAGTACCTGCCGCCCCTCCGGGGCTCGACTATTCGCGGGATGCGTACCAGTGGCTGACGCCACTGGCTACATGCCGTCACCCCTCCGGGGTTTTGCGTCTTCACTTTCGCATCGGACTGCGCGCTTGTGCCGACCGCTCCACGGGAAACGGACTTTCCGACTAGGTCCCCCCCGTCTGCCGCCAGGCCTGGCCCAGATAGCGTGGCAGGTCCGAGGCGATCATCCCGGGCTTCCCGAGTTCGGTGGCGGCGAGGTCTCCCGCCAAGCCGTGCAAGTGCGCAGCGAGCTGCGCCGCACAAAACGGGGCCATCCCCTGCGCCAAAAGCGCCGTGATCAGCCCGGTCAGCACGTCACCCGTTCCGCCGGTGGCCATGCCGCTGTTGCCCGTCGTGTTCACCGCCGCCTTCTCGCCGTTGGTGATCACGGTGCGGTGCCCCTTGAGCACGACAATGACCCTTTTTTCACGGGCGAATTCCGCAGCCAGCGTTTCGCGGTCGCGCTGCACTGTCTTCGTGTCGGTCTTCGTCAGCCGCGCGAATTCGCCCGGATGCGGCGTCACGATCCGCGCGGCCGATTCGGGAGCTTGCGGAAATCCCCCTGGAGACTCGGCCAGCGCGTTGAGCGCATCGGCATCGACCACCAGCGGACCGGCGACGTTGGTGTAGAGGAACCGGGCCAGCTCCACCAGATCGGCCGACTTTCCCCAGCCGGGGCCGATCGCCACCGCGGTGACATCCTGCGATCGGCTCAGAATCTGGCCGGCGGCGAGCCGGCTGATCCGTCCGTCGGCATCTTCGGGGAGAGCGAACGTCAGGTACGACGGCTCCACCGACGCGACGACTCCCTGAATCCCAGCCGGAACCGCCACCGTCACCAGCCCCGCGCCGCCACGTAGTGCGCCGAGCCCCGCCAGGGACGCCGCGCCACTCATTCCGCGGCTCCCCGCGACAATCAACACGCTGCCGAACGAACCTTTGTGGCTGTCATCCGGCCGCCCCGGCAACGTGGGCAACGACAGATCAAGCGGAATCGACATCTGAGATCTCTCCAGTCAAATTGCAGCGCCGGGGCGGCGCTGATGATCACGCGGTACGCCGGATTATTCATCGCCACATGGCGAGTTGTCGAGTAAGTCCAAGCGCTTGCTCACAAATCAAAGCATTGATCGGGTGGCCCGTCCGGGGCACCGCCGCGAAGAGCGGTGGTCCAGGCGGGCGGGTCCCGGCGCGCCGGGACAAGATTCGACACCGTTCGCGTGATCAGTCTGAAACGGTTCAGCTCGCCGGCTGGTCTCGCATAGTGCCGTCAAGCGATTGCTCGCATCCGCATGATGTCGAATCTTGTCGCTGCGCGACTCGGCCGGTGCTCTGCACGCGGCCGGGCCACCCCGCTGACTCCCTGTCGTTCCTGCCTATCCTTTGCGTTTTTTCGCCTTGGCGTGAGTCCTTCTTCACACATCGACATCACTCCGTCCGTTTCAGCTTCTGCGCGAACATCCACTCCATCAGCTTCGGATCGGCATACGCCGGGACCCACGAATCGTGACCCACTCCTTCGTATTCCGTGTAGAGCGGCTTACCTCCTGCTTCCTTGAGGGCGCCGATCATGTTCCGCGAGCGAGACGGTTTGACGACGCCGTCCTTGTCGCCGTGAAACGTCCAGATCGGTACGCTGGCGATCTTGGGAGCCAGCTTTTCATCGGCCCCGCCGCAGACCGGAGCGGCGGCGGCAAACTTCTCGGGAAACCGCGAGATGAGGTCCCACGTTCCAAAGCCTCCCATCGATAGCCCCGTGACATACAGCCGATCGGAGTCGATTGAGAATTCCTGTGGCAGCGCTTTGAGCAGTTCGATCACAAGCTGCATCGTTTCCGACGGCCGTTCATTGAAGTCGTGCGCATCCTCGGTCCAATCGACTTCCACCCACCGCTTTCCGACCGGGCACTGCGGGGCAATGACGAAACAGGGATATTTGTCGCGAATCTCCTCCTTCGAGAAATCGTTCATCCCGTGCACGAGTTGAATCGTGTTGTCGGTCCCGCGTTCCCCCGCCCCGTGAAAAAACAGCACCAGCGGATATTTGTTGCCGGCGTCGTAGTCTTTCGGCTTCAGCAGGCGAAACGGCAACGTCCGCTGATCGGTCCCCGTGAAAATCCGCTGCACGAACGCCTCTTTCGCATCGGCCCCCAGCGCCGCCGCGGCCAGACCGATCAGCAGAATTGCCGGGCCTCCAAAGAACGTGCTTCGAGAGATCATGTCTTACCCTCAAGTGGAGTCATGGCACCTGCATCATTTATCGGACCACGGACGCCCCATCACCGTACCGTGCCCGTCCGATGATAACGAGAGGGAACCGTGCGGCAGCCCGATGGGAACGTTGGCCTACCTTGGCCGGCGTTTTGAGCTGGTTTTCGACGAACAGGTGCAGGTCGCCGTTCCAGGGCTTGGTGAGGATGTCGATGTCGCCGTCACCGTCGACGTCGCCGCAGACCGATTCATGCGTTTGCAGGCCGCGCCGGATCAGATGTTCTTTCCAGCGGCCGCCGCGACCGTCGGAGTTCTCCCACAGGAACCACTGGAACTCCCCCTTGGTGAGCGGTCCGCCGCCGGAAAAAATGTCCACGTCGCCGTCGTTGTCGAAGTCGGCAACGCACAGCGAATGAAAATCCTGGTTGTGCCCGGGCTCCTTGATCAGGTGCCGATCCCAGTTCTTCCCCTTTCCGTCGCGGTTCTCGAACCAGGCAACGCGGCCGTCCAGGACATCCCCTTCCGCTTGAATCAGGTCGAGGTCGCCATCGCGATCGAGATCAATCAGGAATGCGCGCGTCTGAATGCCCCACGGGCCCTCCTTGCCGAAGTCGAACGTGAGGTGTTCGACCCAGTTCGTTCCCGTTCTATCGGCATTCTCCAACCAGCGATCGGCGCGCGAGATATCGAGATCGCCATCTCCATCAATGTCACCCACCGCGATGCCGCCGTGGCATTTGGGCGTTGTGACGCCGAGGATTTTGTGTTCCGTCCAGTTCTTCGTCGGATCGGTGGGGATTGCGTACCAGAAGACGCCGGCGTTATCGAGAATCGAAACCAGGTCGAGTTTGCCGTCGCCATCGATGTCGGCGGCGAGGTTGTCGTGAGTTGCCGTCGCACCGTTTTCGAAGCGGTCCCAGCGTTCCTTGACCCGCGCCCGACCCGGATTGCGATACCAGGTCCCTCCCGAAACCTGATCGACCCAGCCGTCGCCGTCGACGTCAAACGCGATCCCGCCGACGTCGGTGCTCGCTTTCTCGCCGATCAGGTGCTCGGGCCAGCGACCGGTTCCCTGATTCTCGAACCAGAACACGTCCCCCGCCTGGCGTCCCGAAATGAAGTCGAGATCGCCATCCTTGTCGACGTCGACAGCCGAGGTCTGCCCGAAGAAATTGCCCCCCGGCTGTCCAATCTCATGGACCCGGAAATTCGGGTCCCCCGCGACGGCGACCGAACCGCCACATCCGATGACGAAGAGTACGCCAGCGAGGGATTTCATTCCTGTTTCCATTTTCAGAGGAATTCGTCCATTCGACCGCGCGAATCCCGGGGCCGTGTCGATCGGGTAAGTGGTTCCCTTGAATGTACCGGGCGTCAGTCGAAAACGAGCGGGCCAAATCGCAGATCCGGGGCGACCCCTTCCCGGTCGAATTGTAAACGCTGAAGGCGTTTCACAGCAAAGCCCAGGGACCTGTATGCGCCAGGTCGCCCGCTCGGGCCTCCAATTCACATTGCACGCGGACGTTTGTGTGACGAGGTGCGAAACCAGGGGATTAACATCCCCCGCTCGCCCAGGTCATATTCGCTGTGCGTCACTTGCGCCATCCGCCCGGCGAGCGGCCGGAGTTAGCCGGCTGGTTGGGCACACAATATTCGCCGCGGAGGACCATACGAGCAGTTTTGGACACCTGCTCCACGACTGACGGATTTTGGCGTCTTTGAGTCTTGTGGTGAATGCCGATCTTGTTGCCGTGCGGTACAATGAAAGACCCCGGTCTCCCGACCGATTGCCGTTTGTCCGTCCTGAACACGACGCGGGCCAGCCGCGGAACCCGCCCCGAACCCCGGAGCCCTGGAATGAAACGCGTTTTACTCTGTGCCGGTTTGATGTCTCTCGTGCAGGGGACGGACGTGCCCGCTGCCGATCCGCCGGCGCCCCCGAAGTTGAGCGAGCTCGAGGTGGGATCCCTCCAGGGAATTCGCCAGGTGACGTACGGTCTGCCGCGGGCCGGCGAGGGGTATTTTTCTCCCGACGGCAAAACGATCGTCTACCAGGCCTACCCGGTCGGGTATCCTTTCTATCAGATCTACGTGCAGCCCCTCGAAAATGGCGAGCCCCGGCTCGTCAGCACGGGGCGCGGGCGCACGACCTGCTCTTACTTCAGCCCCGACGGCAAGACGATTCTGTTTGCTTCGAGCCATGCCGATCCGCAGATCGAAGAGACCGAGTTCAAGGCGCGGGAAGAGGCCGCCAAGGGGGGCCGCCGCCGGTATCAGTGGGATTTTGATCCGTACATGGATCTGTACACGATCGGCATCGACGGTCGCGGCTTGAAACGGCTGACCGACGCTCCGGGTTACGACGCCGAGGGGAGTTACTCGGCCGATGGAAAGCAGATCGTGTTCACGTCGTCCCGCGACGGCGATCCCGACATCTACATCATGGATGCCGATGGCTCGAACGTGCGGCAACTGGTCAACGCGCCAGGATATGACGGCGGTCCGTTTTTCTCCCCTGATGCAAAGTGGGTCATCTTCCGCAGCGATCGCCAGAAAGAGCACATGCTCCAGATCTTCGCGATCTCGGTCGACGGCAAAACCGAAGTGCAGCTCACCAACAACCTCGAGCACGTCAACTGGTGTCCCTACTTCCATCCGAATGGGAAGTACTTCATCTGGTCGGGAGCCGATTACACGACCGGGCGCGGCACGTTTCACCTGTTCACGATGGAGCTGACGTATCCGGCAGGCAAGCTGACCGGCGGCAAGGTGACGCAGATCACCGACAGCGATCGGACCGACGTGCTCCCGGTCTTCAGCCCCGACGGCCGGCAGCTCATGTGGACGTCGACCCGGACGGCCGACAACTCGAGCCAGCTCTTTATTGCGGATTGGGTGCGGGAGAAATAAGGGTGAACCTCAAAGGGAAGACAGTCCTGATCACGGGCGGCCGCCGGGTCGGCGCGCAATTGGCGCTGGAGCTCGCGCGGCGCGGGGTGAATGTGGCGCTCAGTTACTTCAAGAGCCGCGAGCGAATCGAAGAGGTTGCGGGAGAGGTCCGCAAGCAGGGGGTGCGTGCCGTTGCGGTGGCGGCTGATTTGCGGGACCCGGCCCAGGCCGAGTCGCTCGTGGCGCGAGTCGCAACGGAGCTCGGTTCGCTCGACGCGCTGGTGAATATGGCCAGTGAATTTCACTCAACGCAGTTCGAGGAACTGAAACCCTCGGATTTCGACGACGCGATTGCTTCGAACCTCAGGGCCCCCTATTTTGTCGCCGTAGCGGCGGCACGGGTTATGCGCAGGCAACCCATTGTCGATGGCTTGCAGGGGAAGATCGTGAACTTTGCCGACTGGGCCACCGAGCGGCCCTATCGCGGGTTTCTCCCCTACTTCATCGCCAAAGGGGGCGTGGTGACAATGACCCGCGCTCTGGCGGTCGAACTGGCGCCGACGATTACCGTCAACGCCATCGCCCCGGCGATGATTGATCCGCCGCCCCATCTGTCGGCGGATGAGATCGAAGAGATCCGCCAGGCCGCACCGCTGAAACGACTCGGCACGCCGGCTGATGCCAACAATCTCGTTTTGTATCTGCTGGAAGGAACCGACTTCGCGACGGGAGCGGTCTACCGCGTTGACGGCGGGAGGTTTTTGGGGACTGATGCTGGGTGACGGGGTGGATGGTCACGGAGTGTGGACAGCGCTCGATGGTCGACTACACTTGAAGATGAAAGGGCGACTCGCAAAGCGTACAGATCGTCAGCCGCGGATGCGGCGGCATAGTTTAGCCTGGTGGCGCCAGCCCCAGGTACTGCGTGTAATTTTTTGCACAAGCCCCGGAGGGGCGACATAGGGACGTGGCATGTCGCTCCTCCGGAGCTTGGCTCATACCCAAGACGAAAACCTGTGGCGGGCACCGCCGCGAAGAGCGGTGGTCCTACAGGCTAAAATAGACCGCCCCTCCGGGGCTGCCGTAACTGAATTCTTACAAGCGCTCGTGGGAGAATTCGTGATGAATCGCCTGGCGTGGGGGATGATTGCTCTCGGCGTGTTCCTGGTCGCACCTGCGAGCGGCGCAGAGCCGGAAGAGGCGAAAGTCGATTTCAACCGGGACATCCGGCCGATTCTGTCGGACGTCTGCTTTCAGTGTCACGGTCCCGATAAGGGGCAGCGGAAAGGGGACCTGCGGCTCGACGTCAAAGAGGATCTCTACAAGGACCGGGGAGGCTACGCGCTGGCGGTTCCCGGCAAGGTCGACCAGAGCGAATTCTACTCCCGGCTGATCGAGACAGACGAGAAGCAGCGCATGCCGCCACTCGACGCGCTGCGGCAGCTCACGAAAAATGAAATCGATCTCTTCAAGCGCTGGATCGAGCAGGGGGCCGAGTGGCAGGGGCATTGGGCCTACGTTTCTCCCGGCCGACTGAGCGCTCCTGAAATTGCAGATCGCGGGACATTTGTCCGGAACGGAATTGACCGATTCGTACTGAAGAGGCTGCGGGAAAAGGGGTTGGCCCCGGCGCCTGAGGCCGACCGGGTGACGCTCATCCGCCGGCTGTCATTCGACCTGATTGGATTGCCTCCGACGCCTGAGGAAGTCGCCGCGTTTGTCGCCGACAAACGCAGCGACGCCTGCGAGCAACTGGTCGACCGGCTGCTGAACTCGCCCCTGTTTGGCGAGAGGATGGCCATGTTCTGGCTCGATCTCGTACGGTACGCCGATACGAACGGGTATCACGGCGACAATCACGAAGACCGCGATATGTACCGCGACTGGGTCATCAGCGCGTTCAACGACAACATGCCGTTCGATCGCTTCACCACCGAGCAGCTTGCCGGAGATTTGCTCGCAGAGCCAACGACGGCGACGCGCGTCGCGTCGGGTTACAACCGCTTGCTGATGACCACGCGCGAAGGGGGTGCGCAGGCGAAGGAGTACATGGCGAAGTACTCGGCCGATCGGGTCCGCAATTTTTCGTCGGTCTGGATGGCAGGGACCGTCGGCTGTGCCGAGTGCCACGATCATAAATACGATCCGTACACGACGCGAGATTTCTACAGCCTGGCGGCGTTCTTTGCCGACATTCAGGAAATCGCCGTCGGTGAGCAGCCAGGAACCAAGATTCCGACCCCCGAACAGGCGGTGAAGCTGGCGCGCTTCGACGAGCAGCTCGCGCCGCTCCGTAAAATACTGACGACGGCCACGCCGGAGCTCGACGCGGCCCAGCAGGCGTGGGAAGAATCGCTTCGCGCCAAGAAGATTACCTGGACCGTCCTGAAGCCGTCCGAAGCCGTTTCGACGCAGGGGGCCACGCTTAAAGTCCTTGACGACGGATCGATTCTGGCAGCCGGCGCCAATCCCGAAAAGGATTCTTACGAATTAAAGTTTGGAGAATTGCCCGCCGGGACGACAGCGGTCCGGCTCGAAGTCCTGGCCGACGATTCACTGTCGGCGAAGGGGCCGGGCCGGGCGTCGAACGGCAATTTCGTCCTCAATGAATTCGCAGTCGCGATCGCCGAGAAGCCGCTGGAGTGGTCGGCGGCCACGGCGACACACTCGCAAAAGGACTACCCGGTCGAAAACGCGATCGACGGCAATCCGGGAACCGGCTGGGCGATTCTGCCGCAGGTGGGACGCGACAACGAAGCGATTTTCGAGATCGCCGAAAAGTCGGCTGTCCCGAGCCAGGTTCCCGTATCTCTCACGATGCAGTTCAACTTCGGCAGCGCGCACACAATTGGCAAGTTTCGCGTGGCGGTGACCACGAGCCCGCGGCCGGTGCGGGCGGGGAATGAACTCGGCCTTCCCAAGCCGATCGCCGACTTCGTCCTGATCGAGCCGGCCCGTCGCTCGGATCAGCAGAAGCAGGAACTGGGGGCGTACTACCGGACGATTACTCCGCAACTGGCGGCGACGCGTGCGGAATCTGCCGAATTGCAGAAGCAGCGCGATGCGCTGTTCGGCTCGGTCCGCACGACGCTCGTCTCGACCGCCGGTGCGCCCCGGATGATGCGGGTGTTGCCGCGCGGCAACTGGCTCGACGAAACGGGGGAAATTGTTTCACCCTCCGCACCGGCGTTCATGGCTCCCCGGCAGACGCCCGCCGACGGAGGCCGGCTGACGCGACTCGATCTGGCCCGGTGGGTCGTCGCGCGGGAGAACCCGCTCACGGCTCGCGTCTTCGTCAACCGGCTCTGGAAAATTGCGTTCGGGCAGGGGCTGGTCAGGAGCGTCGAGGATTTCGGGTCGCAGGGAACGCCTCCCACCCATCCCCATCTGCTCGACTGGCTGGCGGTCGAGTTCCGGGAGCCCAGCGACGGCCCCGGCGGTCAGAAACGTCAGCCCTGGGACGTCAAGCGGATGCTGCGGCTGATCGTCACCAGCGGCACGTATCGCCAGTCCTCGCTGTCGGATGAGGCGTCGCGTCAGCGAGATCCGTATAACCAGTGGCTGGCCCGGCAGAATCGCTTCCGCCTCGATGCCGAGATGGTGCGCGACAATGCGCTGGCTGTCAGCGGGCTGCTCGTCAACAAGGTCGGCGGACCGAGTGCGCGTCCGTATCAGCCGCCGCTGTACTGGTCGTATCTCAATTTCCCGGTCCGCGAGTATCAGGCCGACAAAGGGGACGGGCTTTATCGCCGGGGGTTGTATACGTACTGGTGCCGGACATTCCTGCACCCGAGTCTCAAGGCGTTCGACGCACCGACACGCGAGGAGTGCACAGCCGATCGGCCACGATCCAATACGCCGCTGCAGGCGCTGGTGCTCTTGAACGACCCGGGGTATGTCGAGGCGGCCCGCGCCTTTGCCGAGCGCATCGTGCGTGAAGGGGGCGGCAGCCTGGCATCGCGGCTCGACTTTGCCTACCGGCAGTCGCTGTCGCGGCCGGTCCGGGAGGCCGAGGCGCGAGTGCTGACGGAACTTTACGAACGGCATTTGGCCGGGTATCAGGCCGACCAGAAATCGGCCGAGGAACTGCTGCACGTCGGCGAGCGGCCGGCGCCGGCCGACCTGAACGCGGCGGAATTGGCTGCCTGGACCTCGGTGGCGCGGGTGATTTTGAATCTGCACGAACTGGTAACGAGGAATTGAAAGTCGTCTTTCGCTCCGAGATTGTGAATCTATTGATTTGGAGGTTTTTGAGGATGGGCTTTGAGTCAAACAAGCGCTCGATCGTCGATCCTGAGCGATTCTGTGCGTTCGGTTTTCAGACGAACTATCGATTTTGTTGCG
>Ga0137463_1000061_pt1 | contig 47389 bp, 37 predicted proteins | sample EasRivERMGT800_2_FD_102333 | JGI IMG/M metagenome (GOLD analysis project Ga0137463, IMG submission 102333) | Soil microbial communities from meander-bound floodplain in the East River, Colorado, USA - East River MetaG ERMGT800_2 | ecosystem: Environmental > Terrestrial > Soil > Floodplain ...
CCGGCTGCCCGTGATGCATTTCGAGCCCACGGGCGCCAGGGCCATGCTGGAGTCGCGGCACCCGATCACCGAAATGGGGCTGTTGGAGCTGGCCTCGCAAGTCCACAAATATCGGAGCCGCGATTGTTCGCTCAAGCGCGGCGTTCGCTGGGAGATGCTTCCCGATCAGAAACATTTCGATCGCGACTGCGACTGCTGGATCGTCGAATACGATGGCCCGGTGGTCGAGCCGATCTATCGCAAGATGATCACCTACGTCGACAAAGAGCTGGCGCTACCGATCTCGGTGCGGACCTACGGTTGGCCGGACGAAGGGGTCGAGACGAGCGATGCGGCGGCGCTCGATGAAGCGACGCTCATCGAATACTACGGCTACACCGAGATCCGGTTCGAGACGCGGGTGAGCGACGCCGATTTCGGAAAACTGCGGCGCTAGTCAGGTTGGCCTGGAGTGAACGTGGGAGCGACGCATTCTTTAGCGGGAACGACCGGGACTGACAAGACGGTCGCGCGTCGTGTGTCCGGCAGTGAGGCGCAGCCGAGACCGTCGGGCGAATCCGCATCAAAGACAACTGATCCAAAAGCTATTTTGAAAAATCACCTCGGTCGGTAACGTGCGACCGAGGGAAACCAGGAAGGTAAACCGGGCCTGAAAGGATTTCTCTTCGATGTTGCGTGGATCGATGCGGACCGGCGGGCGTTCCAGATATTTGACAATCAGTACTGCGGCAGCTTTCGTACTCACCGCGTCCCTGCTGAGTATTCCCAGAGTCGTCGGCGCTGATGACGCGGAATCCGCGAATCAGTGCACGCCGAATCTCGAATTAACGATCCTTGACACTGAGGGTGTTCCCCACGCGCTGCGACCGAACCACGATCGAGCCGCGCTGGTTGTGGTCTTTCTCGGAACCGAGTGTCCCATCGCGAACGGCTGCATTCCCGAGCTCAACCGCCAGTTCGCCGAGCTGGTCGAGGTGGATTCCCACGTTGCATTCTTCGGAGTGATTTCCGACCGATCGGTAACGCGGGCGGCCGCGGGCAGGCATGCCACCCAGTTTAAGATCAAATTCCCGGTGCTCTTCGACGCGTCGGGCGAGCTGGCCGAGGCCCTGAAGCCGACGCATACGCCGGAAGCCTTTGTCATCGATCGCGACGGGAGGCTGGCCTACCGCGGGCGCATCGACGACTTGTACGCCGACCTGGGGAAAAAGCGGGCCGGGGCGTCGCGCCACGACCTGGCCAAAGCGCTCGCCGACGTTCTCGCCGCGCGGCCCGTCGCGACGCCGCGAACCGAACCGGTCGGATGTCTCTACGAGCCGGTCCGCGAAAAAAATGGGCTCACCGCGGTCACGTACACGCGCAACATCGCCCCCATCATGCAGGCCCACTGTGTGCAGTGTCATCGCGACAACGAGATCGCGCCATTTCCCCTGGTCTCCTACGCCGATGTCTCTAAGCGCGCCCGGCAGCTTGTGCGCGTGACGCAGTCGCGGCTCATGCCTCCCTGGAAGCCGGAACCGGGATTCGGACATTTTCTCAACGAGCGGCGGCTCACCGAGCGCGAACGCGCGCTGCTGGCCGAGTGGGCCAAAGCCGGCGCGCCCGAAGGAGATCTCGACAATCTGCCGCCGCCCCCCAAGTTCGCTGAAGGGTGGCAGCTGGGCGAACCCGACCTGGTCGTGAAAATCGATGAAGCGTTCGACGTCCCCGCCGGCGGCCGCGACGTCTTTCGCAACTTCGTGATTCCGGTCGAACTCACCGAAGACAAGCTAGTCTCGGTCGCGGAATTTCGGCCCGGCAATCGCCGCGTCGTCCACCACGCGCTGTTCTATCTCGACCGGTCGGGGACGGCGCGGAAGATGGACGCCGCCGATCCTGGGCTCGGTTACGGGAGCTTCGGAGGACCGGGATTTATTCCCAGCGGCAGCATCGGCGGCTGGGCGCCTGGCGGAGTGCCGCAGCCCTTGCGCGACGGAATGGGCCGCCGATTGCAGAAGGGTTCCGACCTCGTCCTGCAGGTTCACTATCATCCTTCCGGGAAGGCCGAGCTCGATCAATCGGCGATCGGCATCCATTTCGTAAAGCAGAAGTCGCAGAAGGCCGTCTTTCCCCTCACGATCATCGATCGCCGGCTGTATCTCCCGGCGGGCGCAGAACGGCACACAATGTCCGGGTCGTATACGCTTCCTTTCGACATCACGCTGGTGGTCGTCGTTCCGCACATGCACCTCCTCGGAAGGGAATCCAAAGCGACGGCGACGCTCCCCGACGGCACGATCGAGCCGCTGGTGTGGATCAAAGACTGGGACTTCAACTGGCAGGACCAGTACCATCTGGCGAAGCCGCGGAAATTTCCGAAGGGAACGCGGTTCGATTACGAAGCCATCTACGACAACTCCGACGAGAACCCGCTCAATCCCAATTTGCCCCCCCGGGAAGTCACCTGGGGGGAAGAAACCACCGACGAAATGTTCCTGTGCTTCTTCCTGGTGACGGCCGATAGGCCCGAAGACCAGTTGCCGCTGATGCTCGACAATTTACGGGTGATGGGCCCGGGACTGAAAAAGCCGGGGAAACCGGGCGTCGATGAAACCGCGAAACGGGACGCCGGGCCATACGAGTAGACCTGCGAATTCAACCCGGAAGCTAGCGCGCGTCTGTCGGACACAGCGCGGTCGATCGGACCGACGCGCGGGGCCGATCGAATTGTGCCAATCGAGAAGTCCCCGCCTCTCTGGTTCCTGCTTGCTGGAATTGGTATTTCAAAACCATTCATACACTTGGCACCGACCGTCTCCCCAGCCCGATAGGTTCTATTCACGATGATTCCGCTCGAGAGTTCCCGGCGTTCGTTTTTGAAAACCTCGGTCGCACTGGCGGTGACCGCACCCCTCACGGAAAGTTTGCTCGAGGCGCAACAGAAAGAGGCCGGCGGGATACTCATCGCGTACGTCGGAACCTTCAGCTCGCCGCTGCGCGATGTGCTTCCCACGCAGGTCGACCTGCCTCCCGGAAATGGACGCGGCATTCACCTCTTTCAGGTAAATCGCGAAACCGGGGCCATGACCCCCGCCGGCGTCTATGAAATGGGGACGAGCCCGAGTTGCCTGGCGTTGAATGTCACGGCGACGCGCCTCTATTCCGCCAATGAGACCGATCGGGTGGGCGAAGGGAAGGAAGGGACGGTCAGTGCCTTCACCATCAACCGGGCCGACGGCAAACTGGAGCTGCTCAACACGGTTCGTTCGGGGGGCGCCGGCCCCACGTATGTGAGCGTTCATCCCTCGGGCAAGTTCGTGCTGGTGGCCAACTACTTCGGGGGCTCGGTCGCCGTGCTGCCGATTCTGGCTGATGGTCGTCTGGGGGAGGCCACCGATATCAAAAACGATGCCGGCCAGCTCGGCCCGACCAAGGCGACCAACGCTCCACCGGGTAGCCTGGCCTTCAGCGGTCACGATCGAACTCACGCGCACATGATCCAGGCCGATCCCTCCGGGCGATTCGTCCTGCATGTGGACTTGGGGCTGGATCAGATCTTCGTCTGGAAGTTCGACGACCAGAAGGGCCTCTTGTCTCCGGCTGAACAGCCCGCCGTCTCGCTACCACCGGGAGACGGGCCCCGGCATTTCCATTTTCATCCCAACGGCCGCTGGTTCTACTCGATTCAGGAAGAAGGCTCGACGATCGTCCTGTTCGACTACGATGCGGCGACAGGCCGGTTGAGCGCGCGGCAGACGATCTCCACACTCCCTCCCGGGTTTGCCGGGAGCAACTTCTGCTCCGAGATCCTGGTTTCAGGCGATGGCCGGTTCGTCTATGCCGGCAACCGGCTGCACGACAGCATCGGGATCTTTTCGACAGGGGCAGACGGCACGCTGAAATTTGTCGGAGAGGAATGGACACGCGGGAACTATCCGCGGAGCTTCAATTTTGACCCGACCGGCCAGTTCCTCTATTGCTGCAATCAGCGAGGGGACAACATCGCCGTCTTCCGTGTGAACAGCCAGACCGGCGGCCTGACCTTCACCGGCCACTACACGCCAGTCGGCAATCCGTCGATCATTGTGTTCGTCGATCTGGGGAAGGGGGGGTGAGTCGGCCTGGTATCGGCAAACTTCGGCGAGCGAAGTGACTGTTTGGAGTTATGGCAATCGGCGACCTGCATGATCGTCTGGTCGTCAGGTGTCCTGGAGCACGGCAGATGACGGATTCGCGTGCGATTCTAGTCGGTTGGTTACGAAACGAATTTGCCGAGGAACAGCGCTCCGGCTTTGCACGCTTGAAGCGCGTGCCTGACAGTCGTGTCATCGGGTTTCTCGACGACTTCGCCTCCCTGAGCCCATCCGCCCAATCGGATTTGGCGGCTGTGCTGACCGATTGGTCGTCGTACAAGCTCGCAGGGGATCCGATTCCGCCATCCATCGTCGAGCAATTCACTCGCGCGACTTGCTTTCGACACCTTGCCGAGGGTCTCCGTTACACGGGGGTGAATCTGTTAGCCGGCCTTGCGAAAGACAAAAGTCAGGGCGGGCTGGCGGGCTGGCTTCAGAAGACGGGGATCACCGGTCTGGCGGCGCAGCCGCCGGAAAACCTGGTGCGCGATATCGGGGACCTTGTTCCGGTCAAGATTCCCGCCCTGCGACGGCTCGTGAAATCCGCGTTCGCCCGGCTTTTTTCCGCGAACGCGCGCGACATCGGCAGCGAGTCCTGGTGCTATGAGGGCCGGCTCGGTGAGTCTTCGTTGAAGGTGTGGATTCGCTATTCCGGAAGAATGGGGCGTCCACAACTGGATTATCAGGTCCAGGTGCAGTGCAAGGAACGCTCGTTGACGGCACCCAACCTTTGTTTTGAATCGGTACTGGGGGTGGGCTTCGGCAGGTGGGACTACCTCACGCAAGACAACGCAGAGCGCTCGGTGGATCTGCTCCGTGAACTGGTCGAATATATTGCCACATTACCTGAGCGGCTTCCCGCGTGATCCGGTGCCGATCCGGGTGTTCCAACGACCATTGCATGACCTGCGGCACGATGGTGCCTCACGTCCCTCGCTCACGCGTCGGGCTTCCATTCTCACGAGGCCAGCCCCAGCGAATCGGCCCCCAGAGACGCGACATGCAGCCGGGCGGCCGTGTTCGTCTCTTTCACTTCCGCGACGAGCGCCGCGAGTGCCGAGAAGAGCGTTTCGCGCGGACGGTCGGTTGCACAGATATAGCTGGCCAGCGGGGCGATGACCTGCGACAGGTCCGGGTTTGAAGTCGACTGACGTTGAATCCGGTTGGCGTTCATGATGCTCTCCTGAAAATTGAAATGACTGGGAATGCCGTCCCGGCAGCCGTTTGCTGCGGGTGACGATTGCTGTTCTACAGATTAGTCGTCCGGGGGAACGCCAAATCGACAGCCGCCACGACTTTCGAGAGAGAAATATCCCAGGGCGTCTGCACGGCAGAATTTACGCCAGGACCGACCGGATGACTTCGCCGCGGCTCAAGGCGAGCGGGCGGCCGAGCGTGTCGTGGATTTCGGTCTGCGGGTCGTAGCCCAGGCAGTGAAAGATCGTCGCCGTTACGTCCTGGGGAGCAACGCGCCCTTCGCGCGGATAGGCGCCGATCGGGTCGGAGGCCCCGTGGACGAAACCGCCGCGGATGCCGCCGCCGGCCAGGGCGATCGAATAGACGTGTCCCCAGTGGTCGCGGCCGCCGACGGCGTTGAAGCGCGGCGTCCGGCCGAACTCGGCCATGTTCACCACCAGCGTTTCGTCGAGCATGCCCCGCGACTCGAGATCAGACAGCAAGGCCGAGTAGCCCTGGTCCATCGGCGGCGCCAGAACAGTTTTCAAACGTTGCGCTTCGCGGGCGTGGCTGTCCCAGCAGGGGGCATCGGAGGGCTCATCGGGGCCGCGATACCAGTTGACCTGCACGAGCTTGACCCCCGCTTCGATCAGCCGCCGGGCCAGGAGCACGCTCTGCCCGAATTGCGAGCGACCATAACGGTCGCGAACCGAGTCGGGCTCCTGATCGAGGCGAAACGCCTGCCGCGACTTGGCCGAGTTGAGCAGGTGAAATGCCTGATCGGTCAGCTTGGCGTAGTAGCCCGGTCGTCCCGAGCGTTCGACTTCGTCGAGTTTTTCGTTGACCTTTCCCAGGAGCGCCTGGCGGTCGAGCAGCCGCTCCGCCGAGACATCGACCCCCAGCGAGAACTCATTGACGCGAAAATCGGGATCAGCCGGCTTGCAGTTGAGCAGCCAGGGATCGGTCGAGCGGCCGAGAAAGCCGGCGTCCTGGCCGGGCCAGAAGCTGCCGTCGGTGTTGAAGATCCGGTGGGGGAGCGTGACCGAGGCGGGCAGTCCGCTCGTCGTCCGCTCCATTTTCCGGACGATGGCCCCCATCGTCGGGTAATCGTTCGGCGGACCGGGATTGGCGTTCTCGAAATTCATCGGGGCGTGCGGCTGTCCCGTCATCATGTAATAGCCGCTCGAAGAGTGCGCGTTGTCGTTGCTGGCGACGCTGCGGATGAGGCTGATGCGGTCGGCCAGCAGGGCAGTCTGCGGCATGAGCTCGCAGAGACTGATCCCGGGGACGACCGTGTCGATCGACTTGAACTCGCCCCGAATTTCCGCCGGCGCACCCGGCTTGGGGTCCCAGGTCGAATGCTGCGGCGGACCGCCAAGCATGAACAGGATGATGCACGACTTGGCGGAGCCCGGCCGTCCGGCCGTCGGAATCGACTCACCGGCGCGAGTCTGTCCGCCGGCGATCAGTTGTGGAAGACTTAGGCCCAGCGCGCTCAAGCCACCGACGCGCAGCATTTCGCGGCGGCTCAGCCCATCGCACAGTCTGGTTCCGTATCCGCGCAAACTCAGCATGCGGCTCTCCGGAGTCACTTATCCATCAGTAACAGTTTATCAGATCAATCGTCGTTGTCGATTGCACCCGGTGATGAATTGCGTTGCAGGATTCCCGCGAATTCCGCGGCGGCGCGACGGTAGCGGAATTTGTGAGAATTCCGATTGTGGTGTGACGAAAGGTTGGAACCACGAAATACACGAAATGACACGAAAGAAATGCTGCGCGGTGCAGAGATCGGAAGTTGACGTTGAAATTCCTGACGTCGCATTTGAACTCGCCGCGTCGCAGTTGAACTAACACGCTACCCGTGGTCGAACCGCAATATTTGATTGGTTGAGCCCCAACGGGGCGGGATTCGATAGCCCAGGGCGATTTAGCCCTGGGGATCGGATGCAGAATGAATTCCCAGCCCCACCGGGGCGAGATTCCCGGATCCGGATCGCAGAGACTCGCGCCTGAATCTCGCCCCTTCAGGGCTTTGGCCAATCATTGCGGATCGTGACCCAGGGCTCGCGCCCTGGGCTATCGAATCTCGCCCCGTTGGGGCTGACGGCGACAGCGCGTCTAATCAGACAACAGTGCCGTGGGAACGGCGCGCTCATTGCACCCGAACTTCGATTCCCAGCAACTGGGCGAGTGCCTCGCGCACCACAGCACTCCGGTTTCCGAGCGAATGCTTCGTGGCATAGTCGTCGATGGCGGCGATTACTTTCGACTCCTCAGCGCCGAACACGGTCCCTACGGCGACCCGCTCCTGGTGGCGAGCGGCGGCATCACGCGCCCATTGCACGAGTTCAGGCCGTTCCTGCTCGGTCTCTTGCCTGATCTGTTCGTGCCGCGCGGCCTCTTCCGGCGTGGCGGGGCGTATGATTCGGTTACGGATTTCGTGAGGCATGTTGGTCTCCTTAATCAATCCGCCTCGATCCCCCAGCACTGGGCCAGGGCCACCAGCACGTCGACGGCGTGCTGCATTTCTTCGAGGCTGGTCCACTCCAGCGGGGAGTGCGGATTGTGTTCGCCGGTCGAAAGGTTGGGGCAGGGGAGACCCAGGGCGGTAAGGCGCGAGCCGTCGGTTCCACCGCGAATGATCGTCTGCCGGGGTTCGAGGCCGGCGGCGTGCGTGGCTTCGAGCGCTTTTTTGAGGGCCCGCGGCTCGCGCACCAGGCCGTCGCGCATGTTGCGGTACTGCTCGACGATGCGAATGTCGATCGCGGCCCGTGGATGCCTGGGGAGGAGATTGGCGGCAATCTGTTCCAGGAGTTTGGCGTACTCGGCCAGTTTGGGCGTCTCGAAGTCGCGCAGGATGATGCGCACCGACGCCTGAGCCACACCCCCTTCAATGTGGTAAGGATGCATGAACCCCTCGCGGCCAGAGGTCGTCTCGGGGGAGAGCCGGTCGGTGGGCAACTGGGCCAGAAACTCAGACAGAATCCGGATGGCGTTGACCATCTTCCCTTTGCCGATCGACGGATGGATGTTGATTCCCGTGACGGTGACGATCGCCTGATCGGCCGAGAATGTTTCCGAATCGACCATCCCCTCGCCGTCGCCGTCGAGGGTGTACGCGCAGATCGCGCCGAGCTTTTTGAGATCGAGATGATCGACGCCGTGGCCGATCTCCTCGTCGCAGGTGAAGCAGACGCGAATCGGGCCGTGGGCGATGTCGGGATGCGCCATGAGGTGGGCGGCCGCCGACATGATCACGGCCACTCCCGCCTTGTCGTCGGCTCCGAGCAGCGTCGTGCCGTCGGTCGTGATGATCGTCCCGTCGATCAACTTCGTGAGATCGGGGTTGTCGGCGCGGGTAATGATTTTCGTGGGGTCTCCCGGCAAGACAATGTCGGCCCCCAGATACTGGCTGTGGACGATCGGCTTGACGCTGGTCCCGCTCGTTTCGGGTGACGTATCGACGTGCGCCACCCAGGCGATCGTCGGGGAGCGTGCCATCACTGTGGCCGGAATCGTCGCCATCACGATGCCGTATTCGTCCATGCAGACGTCGGCCAGACCCAGTTCGCGGCATTCACCGACCAGAAGCCGGCACAGATCGAGCTGTTTGGCGGTGCTGGGAACCGTCGTGCTGGCTTCGTTGGACTGGGTGTCGATCTGGACGTACCGCAGAAATCGTTCAAGGAGGGGAGACATGTTGCTGGCCTGAGGGTGACCCGGGGGATTGGCAGGATGGTGAACGTCGTCGCGTCGAAATCGATTATTTACCGGGAAGCGTGCCGTGTCGAGGAAGGAACGAACAGGAGCGGTGTGCGATTGTATTTGCCCCAGCGAGCCGGCGGATTTACTCCGCCGGGATCGGGTGCGGATTGGTCAGTGAATGGAATAGTCCGACGGACTGTCGGTGGGGCGCCCTGGCACTCGCGGCGAGCCCTTTTGAGAGGGTCATTGAAAGGCGGGGACGTGCGTGTCTCATCAGGTTGGTTGATCCGAGCGTCTCATTTGGTGCTGACTCCGGCGGAATAAATCCGCCGGCTCGCTGACGCTGACGAAGAGAAGAACCGTCCCGCAGGTCAGTTTGTCACGCTCCGCCGGCGGACAAAGGCATAGTACACGGCCCCGGCGATAATCAGGCCGGCGACACCGGCTGTCTCTTCGGGCCGTGAGAACAGTTCGCTGGCCGCCACGGCCGTGTAGGCGATCAGCAGCAGCGCCGGAGTTACCGGATATCCCCACGTGCGATATGGGCGTGCGACGCCGGGCTGCGTCCGCCTGAGTACGTAAACTGCACCGACAGTCAGACTGTAAAAAATCAGCCCGCCGAAGATCACCGAGTCGGTAAGACCGTCGAACGCATCTTTCGGGCTTTCTTTCCAGGCATAAAAGAGAATCAGCAGAATTGTCGTCCAGACTGCCTGGATGACGATCGCATTTCCCGGCGTCTGATACCGCGGGTGAACCTTGTGGATCGCAGCCGGGAGGAATCCGTCGCGAGCCATGGCAAAATAGATGCGCGGGCCGGTAAGCATGTTTGAATTGACGGCTCCGAACGTCGAGCACATGACGCCGAGCGCTGCCAGCTGACCTCCCAGACCGCCAAACAGGGCGCGAAACACATCCGAAGCGACGGCGCTCACCGATTCATGGCCCGGGAAGAATTTTCCCGTCGCCGGATCGACGACGCCAGCCAGCTTGTCCATCGGCAGCGTGAGGTGGTAACTGATATTGGCCCCGACGTAGACGACAATCACGACCAGCATGCCCAAGGCCAGCCCGAGTGGCACATTCCGCTGCGGGTTCCGTATTTCCTCGGCCACGGGACCGATATTGATCCACCCGTCGTACGGCCACAATACGGCGACCATTGCGACGCCCAGTGCTTTCCAGATGTTGGGAGAGTCGGCAGACGGCCAGATCGGGGCCAGGTTGGCGGGGTCGGCTTTGCCCATCAGGAACGGCAGACAGATGATGGCTACCAGGAAACTCACTTTGATCACCGCCGTCACATTCTGAACGGTCGCACCCCAGCGCGTGCTGAAATAATTGATTGCTGAAAGCCCGAGGACCACCGCGATCGCGATGAAAGAATGGAGCGTTGGGTGCAGCGGCTGAAATTTGTCGAGATAGATGACCGTGGCGCACGCCAGAGCGCCGATCGAGCCGGTGCGGATGACCCAGAACTCAGTCCAGCCCCAGAGGAATGCGGGAAAGCTGCCGTAGGCTTCACGCAGATAAATGTAGGGCCCACCGGCACGCGGGTACATCGCCGCCAGTTCCGCCAGGGCCAGCGAGCCGCACAGTGTGACGAGCCCCACCCCAATCCAGACTGCGATGATCGGCCCGAAGGAGTGCAGTTCGTGCGCGACGTTGCCGACTTTCGACAGGAAAATCCCCGACCCGATGATCGATCCGACCACGACGGTCACGGCGTCGAACAGCCCGAGCACGCGCGGCAAATCTTCAATCTTCTCGCCGGAATCTTTGGCCGACACGGGATCACCGGCAGAATCGGCCCGAAGCATGGGTTCTTTCAAACAGAGGCTGTGCGAGTCGTCCGCGGGGAGTGACAATTTGTCGATCGGCTCGCTATAGTAATGGAATGGCGCGGGCGTGTCATGTTGATCACAGGAGGGCGAGTGTCATGCCCAGAGAAATGGTCGGACGACCGATGGAGATTCTGCTCGTCGAAGACAGTTGGGACGACGCGCGCCTGGCCTATGAGTTTTTGAAGGACGGCGCCATTCAGCATCGTCTGACGTGGCTGTGGGATGGCGAAGAAGCGCTCGAATTCCTGCATCGCCATGGGAAGTATGCCCGCGTGCCGCACCCCGATCTGATCCTGCTCGATCTGGGGCTTCCCCGCGTTGACGGCCGCGAAGTCCTCGCTGAAGTGAAGGGGGACTTCGACCTCAAGGAAATCCCGGTCGTGGTCATGACCGCTTCCAAAGATCACGAAGACATGCTGCGCAGCGAGCAACTTCAGGTCGACGGCTACATCACCAAGCCGGTCGATCTCGAGAAGTTCCTGGGGCTCGTGCGCGAGCTGCAGCGCTTCTGGCGTGCCGACCTGATCCTGCCGGCGGTATAGCGGCTTTGTCGATCTGGCTCTGTCGCTGCCAGCCAGAAACTCACGCCGGGGCCGGCCGTTGCCGTGGTGCCCATGAGGGCACTACGTAAGGCAATCGGGCGAGAACCTCTTCGCTCAGCCGGTCGATTCAATCGCCGGGGTTGCGGACGCCGGATCTTTCACCGCCAGCAAGAGCAGAAGGCCGAGCAGGGCAAACGTTGCACCGCTGGCGAAAGCGGCGAACGCGCCATAGCGCTGGTAAATCGCGCCGAAGATCAAGCTCGCCGGCAGCGTCGTGATGCCGATCGCGAAATTGTACCAGCCGTACGCCAGCCCCTTGCGAGTCGTGCCGACGAGGTGCGCCACCATCGTCTTTTCCGCCGGTTCCGCGAGACCGTAGTACAACGCGTACAAGAGAAAATAGAGCCACACTTCCCACACGGTCGTGGCTATCGCGAACGCCAGGTAGATCGCGGCGTAAACGAACCAGCCGGCGAACAACAGGGGCCGCGGACCGTATTTGTCGACCATTCTCCCCAGTACCAGGTTTCCCGTGCTTTTGGCGATGTGAAACACGCACCACAGCAAGGGCAATTGCATCTTCGGAACACCCAGATCCTCGGCCCGCACCAGCAGAAACGCATCGGTCGAATTTCCCAGGGTAAAGACCACCAGGGCCACCAGGAACAACCGGAAGTTGTTATCGAAAGGGGCCAGGGTCAGGTGCAATTTCTCGCTCGGGCGTCCTGTCGCCGGCGGCTCGCGCAAGCCGAAGAAAATCAGTGCCACCACCAAGAGCCCCGGGATGAGGGTCAAGAGGAACAGCGTGCGCAACTCGTTGGGCCAGAAGTAGAGAAAGGCTGTTGCCAGGAGCGGCCCGAGGGCGGCTCCCACGTGGTCCATCGCGCGGTGCAGGCCGAAGGCCCAGCCGCGGTTGGTGCTGTCGGTCGAGTCGGCAATGATGGCGTCGCGCGGCGCGGCCCGCACACCTTTTCCGAAACGATCGGTCATCCGGATCGCCAGCAGTTGCCAGGGGTGGGCGACGATTCCGATCAGGGGCCGCACCAGCGCCGCCAGCGTGTAGCCGACGGTAACGAACTGTTTGCGATGCCCGACGCGGTCCGAGAGGCTGCCGGACCAGAGCTTGAGCAGGCTGGCCAGGGAATCCGCCAGACCTTCGATCGCCCCCAGCGAGAACTTGTTTCCCTTGAGCACCGTCAGCAGGAAGCTGGGAAGCAGGGGAAAGACAATCTCGGTCGCCACGTCGTTGAGCAGGCTGGCGGCGGCGAGAATCTTGACGTTGCGCGGCAGCGCCGACGGGGAGGCAGTGGCAGTGTCGGGGGGAGTCGGTCCGCTCATGCTCGGTCAAGTTTAGCAACGGCGACAAAAAGAGCACTGTCCCGCCGGTTGTTGCGATCCACCTTCCGCCAGGCGTGTTCAACAGAAAAGGGGCCGGGTGCTGCGCCCGGCCCCCTTCATCCGGTGACGTCTACTTTGACGGCGCTTCCTTCAGTTTCTCCATGACCTCATCCAGGTTGAAGCTGGCCGCCTTCTGCCGTTGCGGGTAATCCTTGAACGTCATCAGGAACTTGCCGACGTAATCCTGAGCCGGGACGAGCAGGAACACGTGGTCGATCAGCCAGTCGTAGTAGGTGTTCGACGTAATGTCCGCCCGCTCGTACGGATCGAGACGGAGGTTGAAGATCTTGGGCAGCCTGAGCGCGGTGAACGGCTCGGACCAGACTCGCAACGTCCCCTGGGCTCGCTGTTCCATGAACACGATTTTCCAGTTGTCGTACCGCAGGCCGGTGAGCTGCTGGTCATCATTGCAGTACAGGAACGATTCCCGCGGGCTCTTGTCGGCCTGGCCGGTCAGATAGGGGACGAGGTTGTATCCGTCGAGATAAACCTTATAGGTCGCGTCACCGACCTTGTAACCCTTGAGCAGTTTTTGCGTCACCTCTTCGTCCCCGGCTATGGCGACGAGTGTGGGGAGCCAGTCGTGATGGCCGATAAGTTGATTGGAGACGCTCCCGGGTTTGATCCTGCCCGGCCAGCGGACCATGCACGGCACGCGGTAGGCTCCTTCCCAGTTTGAGTTTTTCCCGTTGCGGAAGGGGGTCATGGCCCCGTCCGGCCAGCTATTCATGTGCGGGCCATTGTCGGTGCTGTACATCACAAACGTGTTGTCGGCGATGCCGGCGTCGTCGAGCGCCTTGAGGACCGTGCCGACGTTCTTATCGTGATCGATCATCGCGTCGTGGTATTCGCTCTGCCACCGGCCCGATTGCCCCTTGCTCTCGGGCTTCACGTGGGTGCGAAGATGCATGTGGGTGAAATTGACCCACACGAAGAACGGCTTGGCCGCTTTGACCTGGCGCTGGATGAAATCCGCGGCGCGGTTCGCCACGTCGTCGTCGATGGTTTCCATCCGCTTCTTCGTGAGCGGACCGGTGTCCTTGATGATCTGCTTGCCGACTTTGCCGAACCGCGGATCAACTGTCGGGTCATCCTTGTCGCTGGCCTTCGAGTCCAGCACGCCGCGCGGGCCGTACTGCTGGCGGAACGCGGGATCCTTCGGGTAGTCGGGGAGTTCGGGCTCTTCCTCGGCGTTGAGGTGATACAGGTTGCCGTAGAATTCGTCGAATCCGTGGACGGTGGGGAGGAATTCGTTCCGGTCGCCCAGATGATTTTTGCCGAACTGGCCCGTGGCATAGCCGAGCGGCTTCAGGAGTCCGGCGATGGTCGGGTCTTCCTTCCGCAGGCCGAGGGTCGCGCCGGGGAGGCCGACCTTGGTGAGACCGGTCCGCAGGCCGTGCTGGCCGGTAATGAACGACGCTCTGCCGGCGGTGCAGCTCTGTTCGGCATAGTAATCGGTGAAGATCATCCCTTCTTTGGCCACGCGATCGATGTTCGGCGTGCGGTAACCCATCAGGCCCATCGAGTAGGCGCTGATGTTCGACTGGCCGACGTCGTCGCCCCAGATAATGCAGATGTTCGGCTTCTTCCCCTCTTTCTGGGCTGCGGCGGCGACCGCCTGGTTGTGCGTCGCCAGAGCCAGCAGTTCTCCCCTGGTTGTTTCTTCAGAGCAGCAGCTCGGCGCCGCTGCGGAACAGCATGGCAGAACGGTCGCCTCAGGTGGCGCCGAAAGCTGCCCGGGCGTCGATGCACTGGCGGGGGCGGTGACAGTTCCGTTGCTGGCCGCCATGGCGTACCCGAGCAGGCCGCCAGCAGCCATCAGCAGGATCGCCTGATTTCGAAAACTTGCCAGCATGAAGAGCTCCTTGTTGCTGATTCCATGGTCCCGAGTGCCTGGGGACGGCATTTGAGGCCAGGCGCGGCTCCTCAAAATTCAATCATGTAGCGTTCCGTCATCAGGCGGCGGATGTCGGCCGTCATCGTATCGACCTGCTGCATGTTGGTCAGGTGCTGCTGCATTCCTTCGGCGTGCGCCTGATTGGTGAGACTTTCGTTGTAGGCGGTGTTGTCGTTGAACGAATACGACGAAAACGCGTAGCCCACACTGCGACTGGAAGAGGCCTGGGTCGCCTTCTGGCCTCCGGCTGCGACGTTGGCCGATCGGATGGCCACCGCGGCGCCCCGGAGCAACTGCGCGACGTTCGCTCCGTAATCGAGCAGGTCCTTATCGACATTGAGCAGCGGGAGCCGGTCGATCTTTCGCGACAGCCGGTCGTTGAACACTCCCCGCTCGCCGACGCTGAGCCCCCGGGTATTCCGGCATTCCTGGAGGACCCGATCAACCGCGGAGTAGTAATTCTTGGAGGCCTGCGCCATCGGATTGGTCTGGCTGGGAGGAGCACCGTTCTCTTTCGAGGTCGACAGACCAGTCTGAGGGGAGTCGTCTGTCGAAGGGCTGCTCGTGAAGAACGAGAGGATGCTGATGATGCTGCTGGCGTCGAGCGGGCCGCTGAGCACGAACGACCGGTTTTCAACTGCCGCTGTCCATTCCCTCAATTCCGGCAACAGGATTCCCCGGCGCGAGCAGGCTTCGATCAGCATTTTCTGACCTGCCTGAGCTAGCAGCGTCGGGGCCGAACCGAAGTCGAGCTGCAACTGACCCGTGAACTGATCGGATACAGTTACTGAGAACGAAAATCCCTGCAGGTCCCCCAGCAGTTTCGCCAGGCCGTCGCGATTTGCGTTACCAGCTCCAACACTCTTGAGCGTGGCCAGCTTTTCGGCGATCTGCGTGGGCGACACGGTGTCGGCCATGTCGACTGCCAGCAAGAGGGCCGTGCCGTCGAGGGCGCGATCGGAGGTGCGCTTCAGATAATCGGCCATCGGCTGCGGCGCCTGTCCGAGACTGCGGATCCAGCGGGCGACCGCCGGGCGATTGGCGGGCATATGGACATCGATGCGATCGCTCCCATGGGGCAGAATGTATCTGCCGCGCGGCGACCAGATGGCCGGCTTCCCGGAAATCTGGTCAACGTAGCCTCCCTCACGCTCGGCGATCTGCTTGGCGATCGGCGTGGCCCGATCGAATGTGACCGACCCCGATTCCCAGATCGGTTCCAGGGTATCGAAGTCGATGCTCGCCGAAATCGCTGCCCGCTTGGAATGCTCTGGAAGTTCGGCCAGCAAATTGGCGGAGGCGGCGTGCTGCTGCTTATCCTTGCTCTGCCTGAGCTTGGCCGCTCCGAAGCGCAAGGCATCGACATTGACCAGCACAACGGTGTTTGCGCCGGCGGGGGGATGATCGAGCAGTTTAGTCCACTCGCCGGCCGCTCCCACCTGCGCAACGCCTGCCGACAGCAAGAACGCGAACGATGCAATACGAATGGATGATGCTCGCTTCATGAGGGGCTCCTCTGGGTTGAAAGTTTATTCGAATTGCCCGATCCGCCTGGGCTGTGCGCTCGGTGGGCGGAACCTGCACGCCGCGACGACCAGTGTCGACGTAATTGATTTGAGAAAGGCCCTTGCCAGGGGGTAAGAGCCACAGAGCCGGAGATGGGAGTCCGAGACGAGTTCGAATCGCGATTTTAACCGTTGTCCAATCAGGTTGACAGTCTGCGGCGTCAACAGTCGGTGATTCGTGTTCGAATTCGATAGCGTTTAACCCGGAGCCAACGGCGACGGCGTTTGGTGACGCGGCCTCGGACCACCGCTCTTCGCGGCGGTGCCCGGCTCGGGGTCAAACGATTGGGTTGAACAACTCGTCCCCGTCGGTTTGCCGCCCGCGCGCCGGGCTGGATACAATCTTCCCAGCGGACTCGTTGCCGGTTCATGACGATTTCATGAAGGGCACGCGTCGAGGCTGACGGCCTGGCGATCCCGCTGAACTCCAGATGGGAACCCGATGGAAGCGTATCAGAAGTATCTGAACCCCGAGACGCTCGCCAACCTGCAGGGGCTGGAGCTGAAGGCCCGGCTCATTGTCGAGGGATACGTATCGGGGCTGCACAAGAGCCCCTATCACGGGTTCTCGATCGAATTCGCCGAGCATCGAGAGTACGTCTCGGGCGACGACCTGCGGTACGTCGACTGGAAGGTGTTCGGCAAGAGCGACCGGTTCTATCTGAAGCAGTATGAAGAAGAAACAAACTTTGCCTGTTACTTCCTGCTCGATACGAGTGAGTCGATGCTGTATCGCTCAGAGAAGGTGGGCGTCTCGAAGCTCGAATACGCGCAATACGTCTGTGCCGCGCTTTCGTATCTGATTCTCAAGCAGCAGGATGCGGTCGGCCTGGCGACGTTCGATCACGCCGTGCGGAACTTCGTTCGTGCGGGCAGTCATCCGTCGCATCTGAAGCAGCTCTGCCATGTGATGGAGCAGGCTCCCGCCCGGGGGGAAACGTCGATGGGGCCGATCTTTCATGATCTGGCCGAGCGCATCAAGAAGCGCGGGCTGGTTGTGATCCTCAGCGACCTGTTTGACGACGTGCCGAGCCTGCTCCTGGGGCTCAAGCACCTGCGACACCGCCGGCACGAAGTGCTGGTACTGCACGTCATCGATCCGGCAGAGCAGGATTTTCCGTTTCAGGATCCGACGCTGTTCAAGGGACTGGAAGGGCTCCCCGAGCAGCAGAGCGATCCGCGGTCGTTGAAGACGGCCTACCAGCGGGAATTCGAAACGTTTCTCAACGATGTGCACCGCGGCTGCCGCGATCTGCACATGGATTACACGCTGTTACGGACCGATCAGCCGCTCGATGGGGCCCTGCGCAGTTTCCTTACGTCGCGCGCCAGCCGATTGCATCGGACGTAGTGGGCCGGAGTCCCGGCTTCAACCTGCGCCGTGCACCTGCCGCTATTTTTTGTACAGCGGCTGATAGAGCTGCACCACGACGTTGCCCGGCATCTTGAAGTGTGTGACGAGGCCGAATCCCCGGTTCGTGACCGGCTCGGTGAATTCGACGCCGCGGGATTTCAATTCGACGACTGTCTGTTCAATATTGTCGCAATAGAAAGAAATGTCGTGAGCCCCGGCGGCGGCATGGGGTTCCGGGCCGGCCGGATGACAGCCCATGTCGGCCTCGGGAAGATCAAAAATCAGCCATCCCCCGCCGACGTCGGTTGCGGGAAAACCGAGCTTGTCGCGGATGAAGGCGCGCAAGGCCTCGGCATCGGAGGTGTAAAACATCGTGTGTACGCCGCGGATCATGGGATGGTCCTCGAGAGTTCGAGATTTTCCAGAGTCAAAAACGAGGCGCGAGTGTCGATTGCTCAATCGTCTGGATCAAAGTATTTCAACCGCCCAATTTTACGGCGTGCCGCCGGCCAGGAGAAACAGGTAGGTACCCAGGAAGAGGCTGACTACGAGCAGCACGACGACCTGAAAGATGAGGGCCAGAGCCACCGCGACGACGAGCCCAATTGTTGATTTCATCTCAGGCCTGAATCGCCGCGTCAACGTGACGGCCATGATCGACAGCGACAAAGCCCAGAAGAAGAGAATAATCGGACCGTCGAGAGTTTCCTGCTGGTCAGGAAAGTTAGCGCGCCAGATTACCAGCACGAAATAGGGAACTGTCCAGACGAACCACGCAGCCGCCAGCGTGATCCAGAATTGGTTGCCGGAATTTTGTCGTTCGCTCATTTCGGGATTGCAGCGGAATTGTTTCGCGGGGGCGCCGGCAGCACCGGAGGTGCGAAATAGTTTAGCCTGCGGGACCACCGCTCTTCGCGGCGGTGCCCGCCGCAGGTCGTCGACTCGCCAACGAGCGAAGCTCCGGAGGAGCGACATCGTGCATGTTCATGTCGCCCCGCTGGGGCTTGGCACAATAGGTTTCGCGATACCTGGGGCTGACGCCACCAGGCTACATTATGTCGCCGCATCCGCGGCTAAAACTCTGGCTGTTGTGACCAATTGCAATTGAATCGTTAAACCGAGGTGCAAGTGGGTATGGCGTGATCTGATCGTCGAACGACTACCGACCTGCATTGCGTTTGATGAATTCGGAAACGACATTCGCGATCAGTTCGCCGTCAGATTCGAGAACGTCGTTGTGGTCGGAATGCGGGAGGTCGATGAACTGCTTTGGAACTCCAGCGGCAGAGCGCTCGGGCGCGGCGGCAAACAGCTTGCGCGCCAGCGCGTAGGGAACGATCGTGTCGCGCTGGCCGTGCAGCATCAGGATCGGGCAGGTGACTTCCCTGATCATCTCGACCGAATCGTAGCGTTCATTCAAGAGCAGGCCGATCGGCATGATGGGATAATGATGCCGCGCCACGTCCGCCAGCGACGAGAACGCCGATCTGAGAATGACCCCTGCCGGGGGAGTTCCAGCGCCGCAGAGTTCGGCGGCCAGTTGCACGCCGACGGCCCCTCCCAGAGATTCGCCGAACAGAAAGATTCGACCGGGTGAGGCGTGGCGTTCGGCGGTGGCGTAATGCCAGATGGAGAGCGCGTCGGCTGCCAGCCCCTCTTCCGAGGGACTTCCCGGATTGTCGCCGTAGCCGCGATAGTCGAACAGAAAAACGTCGGCCCCGGCTCGCGTCAGGAGGCCCGCCTCCGGTAGCCGGTAGCTGCGGTTCCCGCCGTTCCCGGAAAAGAAGAGCGCCAAAGGGCGGCCCGCGGCCAACTCACGGTCGCTGGCCGCGCGATCGGCGGCGGAGTGGCCGTCGGCCAGCAGATGCCAGCCGTGCAGTGTCAGGTTGTCACTGGTCTGAACTGTGATTGCGTGAATGCGATCGGCCGGAAGATGCAGCCGCGCCGGCGACAGGTCGTCGGCCTGGTCGGGAAAGTAGGTCAGCTTCCTGATCAGCTCATCCAGCATCGGTGTTCCCGTCCGTGAGTCTTACGGGGCGGCGCGAGATTCAATCGTGTCCAGAAAATCAGCCAGACCGCGGCGAAAGTTTTCGGGTTCTGCAAAGGGGACGTCATTATGATCGGCCGTCTCCAGCGGGATCAATCGTTTGACGATTCCATTGGACGCCTTCTCGGGCGCTGCCGCGAAGAGCTGTTCGCCGAGTTCAAAGGGAACGATCGTGTCGCGCTTGCCGTGCAGAAGAAGAATCGGGCAGGTAACTTTGCCGATGCGATCCACAGAAGGATAGCGATCGAGCATCAGCCAACGGACCGGCAACCAGGGAAAGTGCAGGGCGGCCGCGTCGGTCAGCCGGTTGAACGTCGACCGCAGGACCAGTCCGGCCGCGGGGGTGCCCGCTTCAGAGAGTTCGGCGGCCAGCCGCGTCGCCACGCCGCCCCCCAGCGATTCGCCGAAGATGACGATCCGCTGGGAATCGATGCGGCGCTTGTCGACGACAAATTTCCAGATTGCGTGCGCATCGGCGGCGAACGTCGCTTCGCTCGGACTGCCGGCGTTATCGCCGTAGCCCCGGTAGTCGAAACAGACGACGTCGGCGCCGAGTGCTGTCAGAATCTTGAACTCTTCGATGCGATATTCCCGGTTTCCCGAATTCCCGCAGAAATAGAGGCAGACCGGCCGGCCCAGTTTCCGATCGGCCAGCGCGCCGGCCGCTGCGGCGTCTGTGGGTCTGGTGACTTGCCAGCCGTGCAGTTCGATGGCGTCGGCCGTTTTGAAAGACAGCCGTTCAATCGCGAGGGACGGAGATGAAAAGGAGCGCACATTGAGCGACGCATCGCGCCCCGGGTGATAGATCAGCGCCCGCTGGAACGTGGCGGCCAGGACGACCACCGCCAGGTACGGACCAACGATGTAAATTGAAGCGAAACGGGCGCAGCGCCGCGCGCGCGAGCGTCGGTCAGGTGTCGGCGGATTCGTGACGGTCAAGGTTTTGTCTCTCGATTCCGGTCCATGATCATTATAAGCAAACGCTGCGCATGAGAAGGAAGAGTAGAAAGTCGACAGAAAAACAGATGCGACCTGGCGGGCGGCGCATCAGGATTTTTGCCCCAGCGAGCCGGTGGGTTTATCCCACCGGAGTCGGGTTACCGGCGAGTTTGGTACCGAATGGTGAGTGGACCCGTTGCCTGAGCGCTTCGCGAAGTTGCGCGTCTAACAGCAATTTCAAGCGTGGAGGCGAGTCACCCGATCCCGCAGGGGTGAACCCTGCGGCTCGCTGCGTCGAGGGCGCCAGCGCGGTCACCTCAGCGAGCCGGTGGGTTGATCCCACCGGAGTCGGGTCACTAGCGAGTTTGGTACCGAATGACGATTGAACCCGTCGCCTGAGCGCTTCGCGAGGTTGTGAGTCCAACAGCAATTTCGAGCGTGGAGGCAAGTCACCCGATCCCGCAGGGATGAACCCTGCGGCTCGCTACGTCGAGCGCGCCAACGAGGTTACCTCAGCAGCTCGCGGGGACGATCAACGCTCGCATGCTCGCTCGCGAACTTACCGATGCGAAAATGTTCTCGAGTTTCAGTATGATGAGTCACCGCAACGGCAGCGGGGCCACCGTGATCCACGGACCCGTCGGACTCAAATGACTCTCTGAAAATGCGGACAGCACGATGCCAATCTATAAGCTCGGCGACAAATCACCAACCATCGACGAGAGCGCGTACGTGGCCGCTGAGGCGACTGTGATTGGCGAGGTGATTCTCGAACGAAACGCCAGTGTCTGGTCGGGTGCCGTGGTGCGCGGCGACAATGAGCCGATCCGGATCGGCGCCGGGTCAAACGTGCAGGAAGGGGCAGTGCTCCACGCCGATCCCGGTTTTCCACTGACGATCGGGGCGAATGTCACGGTCGGACATCTGGCGATGCTGCACGGCTGCACCGTGGGGGAGGGTTCGCTCATCGGCATCCACGCCGTCGTGCTGAACGGTGCGGTGATCGGCCGCAATTGTCTGGTCGGAGCGGGGGCGCTCGTCACCGAGGGAAAGTCGTTCCCCGACAACTCGTTGATCATCGGTGTGCCGGCCAGACTCCTGCTGGAACTGAGCAGGGATGAGATCGCCTCCATGCAGCGTGGTGCCGCCAAATACGTGGAGCACAGCCAGTACGTGAAGCAGAACCTGGAGCGGATCGACTGAGACGCTGCCTGCCGCACGTTCGAGTCGGTTGCGCCGCTCCCGGGCCTGCGGTTTTCAGCGATTCTTTCCGTTCCGGCAGCCCTGGCAATGGCCTGAACAGGCCATGCGGCGCGGAAGCAGGATGTTTACAATGATCGACTGTGCTGAATCTCACATTCCGACGAACAAATCGGCAACTCTCAACAGCGACTCAACAATTCATCGACACAGGCAGGCACCATGACAGATCCGATCAAACACGTCGTCGTGCTGATGTTCGAGAATCATTCGTTCGATCAGATGCTGGGGTCCGCGAAGCAGGTCTATCCACAACTGGAGGGAGTCGACCCACAGCATTTCGGAATGAACGTCGCGCGGGGTCAGTCGTTCTTTCAGCGACCGTCGACAGACCCGGTCGTCTCTCCCGACCCGATGCACGAACTGGAACACATTCTGAATTCGCTGGTCAACCATAACAGCGGATTCGTTTCCGAGTACGACCGCGAGTACCCCGCCGCGACAACGGCCCAGCTTCAGCGGATCATGGATTACTTTCCGTTCGGTTCCCTGTCGGCACTGCAGGCATTGGCACAGAGCTTCACGGTCTGCGATCACTGGTATTCGTCGGTTCCCGGTCCGACGTGGACCAATCGGTTTTTCGTGCACACCGCCACGTCGCTGGGACGCGTGGTGATGCCTGGCGGGGGCGACCAGTCTCCGCACCTCTATGCGGGCTACAATCAGGACACGATTTACGATCGGCTCAATTCCGCCGGCAAGACGTGGCGGATCTACTATGGCGATGTTCCCCAGTCACTGGTGCTGGAACACATGCGGGAGTTCCGGAACCTGAAAGGGTATGCCGGGCTCGACGGCTTCTTCGACGACGTGCAGGGAGCCGAGGCCGATTTTCCTGAATACGTCTTCATCGAGCCGAACTATTTTCATGTGCCGTTCGAACGGCCGCAGAATGACGATCACCCGCCCCACTCCTCCCTGGAGGCGCAGAAGCTCCTGGCGTCGGTCTACAACGCGCTGCGGTCGAATGCCGGACTGTGGAATTCGACACTGTTCGTCGTGTTGTACGACGAGAACGGAGGGTTCTACGACCACGTTGAACCGCCGGCGGCCGTCCCTCCCGATGCGCACACCGACGAGTACACGTTCGATCAGCTCGGAGTTCGCGTGCCGGCGCTCCTGGTCTCGCCGTGGGTCGACGCCGGCGTCCTGTCAACCGCGTTCGATCACACCAGCCTGCTCAAATACCTGGAAAATAAGTGGGGCTTGCCGGCGCTGACCGCTCGCGATCAGAATGCCGCCAGCTTTGGAGCCGCGCTCCAGTCGCGGACAACACCGCGAACCGACACCCCCGATTCGGTGGCCATCCCGCATGTACTGATGGCGCAAGCGCTGACCCTGACTGCCGACGCCGTCCCGCCGCTGAATGATTTTCAGGAATCCCTGTCCGGGCTGAGCAAGTACCTGGAAGGGGGTGCTGCCCGTGTGGTCGCGGCAGCCGCGGCGCCGGCTGTTCCCGATCCGGTGGGGCGGGCCCGTCGCGCGCGGCAGCGCGTCGGCGCGTACTTGCGTCGCGCGAAGCCCTGAGGCGATCGAGTGTCAGTGCCTGGCTGCGGATCCGCTGTTGCTCCGGGGCTTGTCGGCAGTCATGATGGGGTTCTCACAGCCCGGTCCGGAATCCATGCAAATCCTTCCCGTTCTCGATCTGCTCAACGGGGTGGTCGTCCGTGGTGTCGCGGGGCGCCGTGATGAGTATCGGCCGGTCAACAGCCGGATCGCGGCGCGGCCCGACGCACTCTCGGTCGCGCGGGCATTTCGTGAGCGGCTGGGATTGAACCGGTTGTATGTCGCCGATCTCGATGCCATCCTGTACGACCGTCCCAACCGTGATCTCTATCGTGCCCTGGCCGACGACGGGTTCGAGTTGCTCGTCGATGCAGGGCTGCGCCGTGTCCCGGAAGCTGTGGCGGCAATTCGCGCAGGAGCGTTGTGCGCGATCGCCGGGCTGGAAACGTGGCCCGGACCCGATGAACTCAGGGATCTCTGCCGGGAGATTGGGCGGGAACGTGTCATTTTCAGCGTCGATCTTCAGCACGGCCGGCCGCTTGGAAATCTGGATGCGTGGCAAACGGAAGATCCGTTCCGAATTGCGTGCCAGGCAGTGTCGGCGGGAGCGGCGACCCTGCTGATTCTCGACTTGGCGCAGGTTGGAATGAGTTCGGGGGTCACCACGACGGAACTCTGTCGAAAACTGCTCGCAGAGTTCCCGGGGTTGCCGCTGATCACTGGGGGCGGCATCCGCGATGGAGAAGATCTTGCGCTCCTGGCAAGTGCAGGAATCGATCAAGTGCTATTGGCCAGCGCGCTGCACGACGGCACGATTTCGCGCGCCGATATTGAGCGCGCAGGGGGCAGTTACACCACAACTGTCGATTAGAAAAGCAGTTAAGCGGTGATGGACGCTGCGCCGACTGCTTCTTGAGCGGTTCGACATCGATGCTCGTTCCTGCGTCCTTGCGCCAAGAATTGGGACTCACGTGCGAATTCCCCTGTGGGGAGTCACTGAACTTGACCTGAGAAACCGCACTAAAGTAAACTGCTGTTTTGCTTTACGGCGGCAGGCCGGTCTCACCCCTTTGTCTTCCCAGAAGGCACGCGGTCCTTGAAAGCTCTCATCAGCGACATCCACGGAAACCTCGAAGCCCTGGATGCCGTTCTGGCGGATATCAAAAAGAAGGGGATCACTGAGATTTACTGTCTGGGAGACATCATCGGGTACGGCCCGAATCCCCGTGAATGCATCGATCGAATCATCGGTTGCCAGCTCTGCCTGCTGGGAAACCACGACCAGGGGGCCCTGTTCGACCCCGAAGGGTTCAATCCGGGGGCCGAGCGGGCGATTTTCTGGACGCGCGAACAACTGGAAAAGGGTGATCCGTCGGGCAACGAACGACGTTGGGAGTTTCTGGGAGAGTTGCCCCGCCAGCATCGTGAAGGGGATTTCCTGTACGTTCACGGTTCAGCCCGCAACCCGCTGAACGAATATGTGTTTCCCGAAGACATTTACAACCAGCGCAAAATGGAGCGGATCTTTGCGCTCGTCTCAAAGTACTGTTTCCAGGGACATACGCACGTCCCCGGCGTGTTCACCGAGAGCCTGAAGTTCTTTCGTCCTGAAGATCTGGATTTCAAATACGAGCTGGCGGCGGAGAAAGTGCTGGTCAACGTGGGGTCGGTCGGTCAGCCGCGCAACGGCGACTGGCGATCTTCGTACGTGATTCTCGACGGTGATCCTCCCAACCCTGTCAACGTGCTGTTTCAACGGGTGGAATACGATATCGACACCACCGTCAAGAAGATCTACGACATTTCCGACCTCGACAACTTCTTAGGAGACCGCCTGCGCGACGGGCGGTAATGACCGGCGTATCGCTTATGGATAAGAGTCGTTTGCTTGTTTTTCTCGTCGTGTCGATGACAATTCTCATCGGCTGGCAGACCTTCGTGCTTCCTCTGCTCCTGCCTCCGCCGCCGGCCCGTCCGGTCGCGCAACAGGGGGCGGATGACAAAGCGGTCGATGGGGCGCGGCCCGACGATTCCAAGGTTGCCGATTCGAAGCCCGGCGCGAAGGAAGTCGGCGTCAGCGCCGAACAGCCCGACGATGCTGCTGCGAAGCCGGGGGCCGATCAGGCTGAGGCCGAAAAGCCGGCTGTCGCCAAGGCCGAAGAAAAACCTCCCGCTGTGCAGGAATTGCCGAAGTTTCCCGATCGAATCGTGGAACTGGGCTCTGATCGATTTCAATCGGGGTATCGCCAGCTCGTGACGCTCTCGGCGCGGGGCGCCTCAGTGAAGAGCGTCCAGCTCAACGATCCTCGCTACCAGACGCTCGATAAGCCGCATCGGCCGTTCGTCGTCGTCGGTGCCGAAGACGGAATTCCCCGCACAGCTGAGATCACCGTGCCGCAACTGGACGCGGTGGGTGACGCCAGGCGGCTCAACTGGGCACTGGTGGATCTGATTCCGCAGGAAGCGCCACATTCTGCAGCCGTCTTCCGGCTCACGCTCGACAATGTGGAGTTGACGAAACGCTACGAAGTACATGTCGTCGGCGCGCAGGCCCAGCCCGACGAAAGCCCGGCCTACTCGATAGACGTCGATCTCACGTTCCGCAATCTGGGGCAACAACCGCGGACGATTAACTACATCTTGCAGGGCCCGACCGGTGTGCCGCTCGAGAACGTCGAGAACACTCAGAAATTCCGCGACGTCGTCGTGGGCTTTCAGTCCGACAAAGGCGCCGTCGATCACCAATTGATGTCGGGCAAGACGATCGCCGAAGGGAAGGTCGAAGAATGGAAGCGTCCGATGAAGTTCATCGGGGTCGACATTCAGTTCTTCGCGGCGCTGTTGTCGCCGGTGGGAGACCAGTCGCAGAAACCGCTGACGCGTTCGGCGACGCAGCAGCTGCTGGGGCCCAATCTCAAAGAGAAAAGTGAAATCAGCGTCGAGCTGACGTCGACCGAACTGCACCTGGCCAGGGCCAAGGCGGCCGATGACGCCGATCGCGTCACGGATTCGTACCGGCTCTTCGCCGGCCCGAAGCGCGACGATGTGCTCCCGCCCGGTTCCGAAAAAGTGATCGACTTCGGGATGTTTCACTGGATCAGCCGGCCGATGCTGGCGCTGCTGAAAGTCTTCCAGAAGCTGTTCGGGAGCTGGGGCATTGCCATCATCTGCCTGACGATCGTCGTCCGCAGCGCGATGTTCCCGGTGTCGATCCGGCAGGCGCGCGGGGCGGCGAAGATGCAGGCGCTCCAGCCCGAAATTGCCGAGTTGAAGAAGAAGTACGGCAACGACAAAGAGAAAATGGCCCGGGCGCAGATGGAGCTGTTCCGGAAGCACAATTACAACCCCGTCTCGGGCTGCCTGCCGGTGTTTCTGCAGCTCCCGATTTTTATGGGGCTGTACCAGTCGCTCAACCACGCCGTCGATCTGCGTCTGGCGAATTTTCTGTGGGTCGACAACCTGGCGGCTCCCGACGCTCTGTTTCGGATGCCGTTTGCGATTCCGTTCCTGGGGACTGATTTCAATCTGCTGCCGTTGATTACGATCGCCTTGTTCATCGTGCAGCAGAAAATGTTCATGCCGCCGGCGATGAACGAAGAGCAGGCGATGCAGCAGAAGATGATGAACTTCATGATGGTGTTCATGGGGGTCATGTTCTACAAAGTGCCGGCGGGCTTATGTGTTTACTTCATTGCCTCGAGTTTGTGGGGCATGGCGGAGCGCAAACTGCTTCCCAAGGCCAAGCCGGGGACTGTGCTACCCGATGCGTCCTCTTCCGATTCAGCTCCCGACCGCCCGAAAAGACGTGGTGACGACGACACGGACGACAATGGTGGGAAAGGCAAAGGCGGGGGAGGGTTGTGGGACATGCTGCTCAAGGCAGCCGAAAAGGAAACGTCCGCCCGCCGTGACTCGGGCGATAAGCGGAAGTAACGGTCGCAACCGTCCATGCCCGTTTCCCTGCATCCCGATGACACGATCGCCGCCCTGGCATCGGCCCCGGGGTCTGCCGCGCGCGGAATCATCCGGCTGAGCGGTCCTGAAGCGCCAGCCATCGTCGCGGGAATCTTTACGGCGCACGATCCGGGTCTCGCGGTCGCGGCGTCGTGCGTCGCCGGTACGCTGCAGATCGCTGCTCTTTCCCGCCCCGTTCCGGTCGATCTCTATCTCTGGCGCGGTCGCCGCAGTTACACCGGGCAGCCGCTGGCCGAACTGCACACGATCGGCTCGCCGCCGATTCTCGAAGCCATCCTTGCGGATTTGTTTACGCGCGGCGTCCGGCCAGCGCAGGCAGGGGAGTTCACGTTGCGAGCGTTTCTGGCCGGTCGCCTCGACCTGACGCAGGCCGAAGCGGTGCTGGGAGTGATCGACGCCCGCGACGAACGGGAGTTGAAGTCGGCACTCGATCAGTTGGCCGGTGGACTTTCATCGCGGCTGGTGCAGTTGCGGGGGGACCTGCTCGACTTGCTGGCCGACCTCGAAGCGGGGCTCGATTTCGCCGATGAGGCGATCGAGTTTGTCTCGCATGTGACGCTGATCGGCCGGCTGGGCCTCGCGCGTGACGCCGTCGACGAGTTGCTGACGCAGGCGGCGCAGCGAATGCGCTCCTCGTCGCGTCCGCGGGTCGTGCTGGCGGGCGCGCCCAACGCCGGCAAGAGCACCCTCTTCAATCGGCTGGCGAGTGCACCCGCGGCCCTCGTATCGAACGTGGCCGGAACGACGCGAGATTACCTGGTCCGGGAGGCGACGCTCGATGGCGTGGCTGTCGAACTGGTCGATACGGCCGGGCATGAATTGGTCGCCAAAGGAATCTCACACGCCGCTCAGGAAGGTCGCCGCGAACAAGTCGAATCGGCTGATCTGGTCATCCTGTGCCGCGCAGCGGATCAGCCCGTGGAAGCGCCGTCTGGTGACGTTAGCGGCTCTCCGGAAAGAATTCTTTCAGTGGTGACAAAGGCTGATCTTACCGGAAGCGATCAACTCGGGGCGCCGGGAAAGCTCGCCGTCAGTGCGCATTCGGGCGCGGGAATCGGCGCACTGATCGCGGCGATAGCGGATCGATTATCGAACGGTGCGAGAGGGGAGGGAAGCCTCCTGGGAGTGACCGCCGCGCGCAGCCACGACAGCTTGTACGGAGCCCGGGCAGCGCTGGACCGGGCAGTGGCCCTGGCGCGCCGCGAGTCAGACCAGGAACTGCTGGCGATTGAAATTCGCGAATCGCTCGACGAACTCGGCAAGATCGCTGGAGACGTCTACACCGACGACATCCTCGATCGGATCTTCAGTCGGTTCTGCATCGGAAAATAACCTGAGCGAATCCCGATTCATCGGAGACAGACGACATGCTTCGAGAACGACTTGCGTTGTCGATCGCCGCGGTGGCCCTGGGCTGTCTCGTCGCGGGCCCGTCCACCGTCGACGCGCAGAAAGACGATCCCGCGGCACGGCGCCTGGAGTTGCTGGAGAAGCGCATGGCCGACCTGGAAGCTGAACTTCAGAAAGTGCGTCTCGAACAGGCCAACGATCGCCTGCTGAATCGCCTGTATGGTGTTTGAGTTGCAACGGGAAGGCTCCAAGCTGAGGTAGGTTCAGCCCGACCAGCGCGGATGCAGCCTGGGAACGATCGCCCGAACAAGGCTCGATGTTACCCCAGCACGCCGTCGATCACGTGGGCCGTATTGGCGACGCCGGTGAGCCGTTCGCGACGGCCGTTCATTTCGAAAAACAGCTCTTCGTGGTCGATTCCAAGTGCCGACAGAATCGTGGCGTGCAGGTCGCGGAACTGAATCGGGCGGTCGATCGCCATCAGGCCGATTTCGTCGGTGGCGCCGATCCGGCCGGGTTGGGCGCCGCCGCCGGCCAGCCAGATCGTGAAGCCGGCGGCGTTGTGCTGCCGGCCGCTCCCCCCCTGAAGCATCGGCGTGCGGCCGAATTCGCTCCCGCAGATCACCAGCGTCGAGTCCCACAATCCGCGCTGCTTGAGATCGGTCAATAGGGCGGCGATCGGTTGGTCAGTCCAGAGGGCCCGCGGAGTGTGGTTCGCCTCGAGTTTGTCGTGCGCATCCCAGCCGTCTTTATCGGGCATATCGTAAAGCTGGATGAACCGGACGCCGCGCTCGACGAGCCGCCGTGCGAGTAAGCATTTGCGGGCGAAGCTGGCGGTTCGCGGCTCCTGGTGGTCGAGCCCGTACAGCTTGTGCGTCGCGGCCGTTTCGCTGCCGAAGTCGCCGACTTCCAGTCCCGCCGACTGCATGCGATACGACAGCTCATAGGTTGAGATGCGGGCGTCGAGTTCCGTTTCGCCGCTTCTTGTTTCCCGATGCTTCAAGTTCAATTCGCGGATCAGATCGAGGGAAGCCCGCTGCCCCTCGGCGAATTCGGGGGGCGGCACGAGGTCGAGCACCGGCGAGCCGGCGTCGCGGAACCGGGTCGGTTGAAACGCCGCCGGCAGAAAGCCGTTGGAGTAATTCACCCCGCCTCCCAACGGGCCGGCGTCGAAGAGGGCCACATAGCCCGGCAGATTCTGATTCTCGGTCCCCAGACCGTACGTGACCCACGATCCCAGGCTCGCCTTGCCAGGGCGCACGTCGCCGGTGTGCAACTGATAACTCGCCGGGGCGTGGTTGTTCGAATCGGCCTGCAGCGAATGCACAAAGCAGAGATCGTCCACGTGCCGGGCGACGTGGGGAAACAATTCGCTGACCCACATTCCTCCCTGGCCGTGCTGTGCGAACTTGAAGGGGCTGGCCAGCAGTTTGTCGGTGCAACCGTGAAACACGTTGGCGTGCTTGGTCGCTTCCAGCGCCTTGCGAATGGAACCGGGGACCGGCTGATCGGCGAGCTTCTGGAGCTCGGGCTTGTAGTCGAACGTATCGACCTGCGATGGGCCGCCGACGAGGAACAGAAAAATCACCGATTTTGCCCGCGGCTTGAAATCCGGGCGTCGCGGCGCGAAAGGCTGCAGGTGATCAATCACCGGCGCTGAGCTGGCCACTGATTCCCAATGCGCGAGCGCCCCACAGGCCAGCGCACCAAACCCGGCGCCGGTGCGGGCCAGAAACGAGCGGCGGGAATGCGGGGTGATGTACACAGTGGTATGATGGCATGGGTGGGAGCCGAAATCCAGACCGGCCACCGTCCGAATGATAGAGGACTTTCAGAGGGTGGCCCGGCCGCGTGCGTAGCACCGGCCGGGTCGCGCAGCGACAAGATTCGGCGCCATCCGGATTCAAATGTGTTACTTGATCCAGCATTACGAATACCCGTTGCGAGCCGATGGGGTTCGCGGACCCTAAATCATGCAGAGCGAACGGCGTCGAATCTTGTCCCGGCTCGCCGGGACCCGGCCGCCCTTGCGGGACGGCCGGGCCACCCGGGCCTCTTACACCTACGCCTGTTCAATCGGCGTTCGGACTCAGGTTCATGCGTAAAGTGACCGTCACAACCTGTCTTTCACGCTGGCCTGCCTGGTCCATTCCCTGCGTCCTGCTGCTCTCGGCCGGCCTTGTCCGGGGTGACGAACCGGCGCGCATCGGAGACGCCTGGCACGATGAGCGCAATCCGATTGTGCAGATCTTCAAGGGAGAGCGGCTCGACCTGTGGTCGCTCCGGCCCATCGAGCAGGTACAGCCGCCGCAAGGTGATCACTCTGCGCCGATCATCAATCCGATCGACCGGTTTCTGCTCGCCCGTCTGGCAGCCGTAGGACGCTCGTATTCCCCCGAGGCCGATCGCCGCACACTGGCGCGGCGGCTCTCGTTCGATCTCACGGGATTGCCCCCGAGCCCCGAGCAGATGGAACGGTTTCAAGCCGCCGACCGGCCGGATGCCTACGAGCGGCTGGTTGACGAATTGCTGGCTTCTCCGGGCTACGGCGAGCATTCCACCCGGCTGTGGTTCGACGTGGTGCGGTACAGCGACAGTAACGGATTCGACTGGGATGAGTTTCGTCGTCACGCCTGGCGGTTTCGCGATTATGTGATTCGCTCGTTCAATGCCGACAAGCCGTTCGATCAATTCGTCCGCGAGCAGCTCGCCGGCGACGAGCTTGTCGCCGGTCCGCCGCAATCTGCGGCCGATCAGGACGCGTTGATTGCCACGACATATCTGCGGCTCGGCCCGCACGATAACGCGGCAGGGCTCTTCAACGAACAGGGGCGTTCCCGGTCCGAGTTGCTGGCGGATCTTGTCGAGACGACGGGCAGCGCGTTCCTCGGGCTGACGATGGCATGCTGCCGCTGCCACGACCATAAATTTGACCCTCTCTCGCAGGCCGATCATTTCCGCATGCGTGCATTCTTCGAAGGAGTGAAGTTCGCCGACGATCTGCCCCTCAACCTGGCTGACGAACGGCAGGCGATCGAGCAGCACAACTCGGGGATCGACGGCCGGATCGCCACCGTGGAAGGCGAACGGGATGGGATCAGGGACCGGGTCCGGGAGCGCGTACGGGGACCGAAAATTGCTGCACTTTCTGAGGCTGACCGAAAGTTGCTGGCGACGCCTGCCGAGCAGCTTACCGACGAGCAGAAGCCGCAGGTTGAGGAGTTGCGAAAAAAGGTCGAACCGTCGGCCGACGAAGTAAAAGCTGCCTGTTCTGAAGACGAATCGAAAGGGCTCACGCAGTTCGACGAACAGATTAAAAAACTGCGCGAAGAGCGTCGTCCGTTTGACGTCGGCCTCTTGATGACTGATCAGGCGGAAGAGATCGCGGCGACCCACATCCTGTATCAGGGGGATTACCGTTCGCCGCGAGACGCTGTTGTTCCCGGCTTTCTGTCGGCCCTCGATCCGAACCCGGCGGCGATCGTCGAACCGGCTCACCAGCGCACAAAAGGGCGGCGGCTGGCGCTGGCGAACTGGATCGTCTCCCCCGACAATCCGCTGACCGCCCGCGTACTTGTCAATCGCCTGTGGCAACAGCACTTCGGCCGCGGCCTGGTCGCTACGCCCAACGATTTCGGCCTTGCCGGCGGACGGCCGACACATCCCGAGCTGCTCGATTACCTCGCGCGTGAACTCATTGCGCGGGGTTGGTCGATCAAGCAGATGCATCGGCTGATCGTGACCAGTGCGGCGTATCGTCAATCGTCGCGACGTCCGCCGGGGGATGCGGATCCCGAAAATATGCTGCTGGGGCGGCAGACGCTACGACGACTTTCGGCCGAGCAATTGCGAGACGCGCTGCTCTGTTGTGCGGGGCTGCTCGTTCCCGCGACGGGTGGTCCGCCCGTCTGGCCCGAGTTGCCACCCGAGATTCTGCAGGCCAATCCCGCCTTCCTCGACGACAACGCGACGCGCACCAAGGGGTGGTACCCCTCGCCGGCGGCGGTGCAGCACGTCCGTAGCGTCTATCTCGTTCAGAAGCGGACGGTGAAGGTGCCGTTTCTCGAAACATTCGATCTGCCTGAGAATCTGGTTTCGTGCGCCCGGCGGACGACGTCAATCGTGGCGCCGCAGGCGCTGTCGCTCCTCAATTCGCGACTGGCGGTTGAGTCGGCACAGGCCTTGGCGGCGCGGGTCAAGGTAGCTGCTGGTGAGGATCGCGATCGGCAAGTTCGCGAGGCGTTTCGGCTCACGCTGGCGCGCGCACCACAGCAAGCTGAAATGGAGGCCTGCCGTGTGCTCCTCGAACAACGCAGCCTGCCTGAACTTTGCCGCGTGCTCTTCAACCTGAACGAGTTCATCTTCATCGATTGACAATCGCTGCCGAAATTGGATTGGGTGGCCCGGCCGTCCCGTTCAGGGCGGCCGGGTCCCGGCTCACCGGGACAAGATTCGACACCGTTCGCGTTGCCTGAAATTGGCGATCACAAGATGCGCAATTGACGATGCAGTCAGGTGCCATTCGAAAGAACGATTGAAACGGGATCAATGACCCACACGGGCGATGGCGGACCTGCCAAGTGGCTTGCCTGTCCATGGCGCCGAATCTTGTCGCTTCGCGACCCGGCCGGTGCTTCGCACGCGGCCGGGCCACCCGCGCCAGCCCCCCGGCGGTTTTCAATCGGCTGCGAATCGAGTAACTTGCGTCATTCCGTCCTCTGCGGTTCCCTGTTTCTACCTGCCTGGAATCTTCAGCCATGAATTGTGCGTCGCGCCGCATCGTCTGGACCGCTGTGACTCTCGTTGTTGTCTGCCGATCAGCGGCCCTGGCTCAGGATCCGCCGGTGCCGGAAGGGGTCGAGTTCGAGAAGGGGATTGAATACTCGAATCCCGACGACCAGCATCTGCAGCTCAACCTGGCGCGGCCAAAAACTGGTGACGGACCGTATCCCTCTGTCGTCTGCATTCACGGCGGGGGATTTCGTGCCGGTGACCGAAAGGGATACGACGGCCTATGCCTGAAGCTGGCCCAGTCGGGATATGTCGCTATCACCGTCAGTTATCGACTGGCGCCGAAATATCAGTTTCCGGCGGCGGTTCACGATACGAAGGCGGCGGTCCGCTGGTTGCGGGCCCATGCGAAGGAATACAAGGTCGACCCGAACCGCATCGGGACGACGGGAGGCTCGGCCGGCGGGCACCTCGCCCAGTTTCTCGGTGTGACCGCGGGAATTCCCATGTTTGAAGGAGAAGGGGGCAATCCCGATCAGTCGAGCCACGTGGCCTGCGTCGTCAACGTCTACGGGCCGAGTGATTTCACGAAGTCATACGGCAAGAGCGTCGATGCGGCCCAGGTGCTGCCATTGTTTCTGGGAGGCGACCTCGAGACGGCGCGGCACCGGCATATCATCTCCAGCCCGCTCTATTGGGTCACGCCGAATGCGGCGCCCACATTGTGCATTCACGGCACCGAAGACAAATATGTGGCTCACGAGCAGGCAGTCTGGCTGATCGACAGGTTGAAAGCAGCCGACGTGGAAGCCGAACTGCTGACGCTCCCGGGCGCCGGTCATGGTTTCAAAGGTGAAGACGCCGCGAAGGCCGATCAGGCGCTCCTGGCGTATTTCGATAAGCAATTGAAGAAAAAGTGACAATGAGCACTTGGCAACAGGTCGAGATTGCTGGCAAACGGGCGGACCTGTTGGTGCCGCGCGAGCGATCGCCGACAAACTCGGCTGTCATCTTTCTGCACGGCCACGGCCGGATCACGCTGAAAGACAACGTCGCTTACACGTCCCACCTGGAAAAGCTGGGGCTGGCCTGTGTCTGCCCGCACGGCGAGCGCTCGTGGTGGGGTGAGCAGATCTGCCGCGAATTTGACAGCCAGATCAGCCCGGCCGAATACCTCCGCGAGCACCTGCTTCCCTGGATGAAAGAGCAACTCGAAAGTGAGCCACCGGCGATTGCTCTCGTGGGGGTCGACATGGGAGGGCAGGGGGCGCTGCGGCTGGCATACCGTGATCCCGGGCTGTTTCCGATTGTCGTGGCGCTCTCGCCGACAATCGACATCCAGTACTGGTACGGTCGTGGATTGCCGCTCGATGAGATTTATCCGACTGCCGAGGCGGCCCGGCAGGATACGGCGACGCTCCTGTTGCATCCCCTCAACTGGCCCCGCCATCAGCTCCTGATGTGCGATCCCGATGATGCCGAGTGGTTCGACAGCGCGCAGCGCCTGGGAAGCAAGTTGTACTCAACGGGGATTCCGTTCGAGCGCGACTTCGAAACGCGGCACGGCGGCCACAGTTGGGATTATTTCAATCACGTCGCGCCACACGCCCTCCAATTTGTCCGTGAGCGGCTCGACCAGGAAGCCCGCCGGCTGCCGACCGTCACGTGAGTTTGGTTGGCGGTCCGATTGCGACGACGGAAGAAGAGGAACCACGAAATACACGAAAGACACGAAAACAAACAAGCGAAAGTAGGCCTTTGTCCCTTTGCGTCTTCGTTTCGTGTCATTCGTGTATTTCGTGGTTCTCCCTCTTAGCCCTGCGCCGGCATTGGAATAGCGCAGACCAGCCCAGGACTTGCATCAGGAGCGAACGGAGCTGGAGTGTCAGCAGTTACCGCATCCCCTGGCCGCCGGTGGCCTGGTCGAGCTTCAGCTCGTTGCGGGACGGGTTAAATTCCATCCGCTGGGCTGCGACTCCGTCAGGCTCGGCTCCGACCGCTTTTTCCCGCCAGACTTTGGCGTGACGCTTGCCGTCCCCACTGAGGATGTAGAGTCCCTTGGATTCGTCGTACGTGACGCTGTGCGCCAGGGCATGAAACGAACGACCGTCGAGGACGACGTTGCCGTCAGCTTTCATTGTCAGGTACGCCGGGCCATCCTTCGACTCGGGATACTGAGTCAGAGTCAATTCATTGCAGCGCATTGACCCACCATCGCGCGGCAGGGTGTCTTCGTCGATCGTAGCAGTCGAGCTGGCGACCGGTCCGTGGACGACACGAACACGGTCCCGAAACGTCGTCATCCGATCGTTGGTATTGCCGATCATTTTGCCGGCGAAGTCGATACGCGTGTATTCCCACTCGGCTGACTCGGCCGCCAGCGGCTTGTTTGCCCGGGCAACCGACGACGGTTCCAGCCCGGCCCGTTTGCCGTTCCCGCGCCGCCAGAAGACGAGCGTCCCGGGCCCCTGGGCCGTGATGTCCCCCGTGCCGTGGTGGAATGTGAATTCGAAGCCACGCGCCGTTCGCACTCCCACCAGCCGATTGGCTTCATATTCGAAGCTCTTGAGGTCGACGCCGTCGCGGCAGACGACCAGTTCGATTTCGGCCGGCGTTTCGCCCGGTGCCTCGTCGGCGAACGAGATGCGGCGATTGAATGTGACGTGCATCTCCTCGCACTGCATGGAACTGCCGTTCAACTGCGAAACAACCTTGCCGTAGAACTTCGCCACCTTCCCGTCGAAGTCCATCTTCTCGTTCCAAATCACGTCGAGCAGCTGCGGGCGGTCGAGCGGTTTGCCATCGAGCCCATTCGGGACCGGAACCCGCAGCACCCCCTTGCCGTTCACGTTGGCCCGGTTCGTGATCCGGTCGAAGTGCAGTTCGGCCCCTTCCAGTTGCATGTTGCGGTCCTGCACGTGCGCCGGCCGCCCCGCGACGTGCAGCACCTGGCTCTGATCTGAGCCGGCGTAGTTGAGCAGGTGCAGACGGTCGCCCGTCAGATCGAGGGGCGCTTCTCCCGGCTTGTGTTCCTGCGAGACGTGCACGCGCCCTTCGGTGATGACTTCCGCGATTTCGGTGCGCTCGCCGTCGCGGAGCGCCTTGACCTGAATCAGTTCGGCAGTGACCGCCAGCGGATTGTCGCGCTGCCGGACGGCCGGTTTGAGTCGTGCGGGATCTGGCTCGGCGGCTGGCGGGTGCCTGCCACCAGCACGGGGCGCCTTTTCGCTGGGAACGGCGGCCAACGACTGGCTGCGGGACTGGTCGCGAGATTGGGGGCGCCTGGCCGGGCCGCGCTCTTCGTCACGCCCCGCGACGACAACCGGCGACGACTTGCGCATCGGTGCTGCCACCGTTGTCGGCTCGGGACGAGTCGCACCGGCAGTGACGATGCGGCGGATCGGCGGTCCGGCGCCGTCGCGCGATGGCTGACGCAGGCTGACACGGGCCGTCGGTCCGATCGGTGGAATCGGGAGTTTGCCCTCTTCGAACCAGACCTCCAGTCGCTCGGTTTCCCCCGTAATCTGCGGGCTGGAGAATTCGACGCTGCGCAGGGCCAGGACCCGCTTGGGCTGGATCGGATCGGGTCCGTCTGTTTGTTCGTCAGTTTCGGCTCCACCGCGGGTCAGCCGGCGTTGATCCGGGGTCACCCAGATGCGAATGATTTCGCCGTGCAGCGACATCTTGTCGGACTGATTGAGTTCGGCGTGTCCTTCGAATTCGATCAGGTCGAGCCCCGTGACGGGGTCGGGGGCTTTATTCAACTGCTTCTGCCATTTCGCCGAGACGTCGACCGTCTTACGCGTGCGCTTCGAGTCCGGATCGCTCTCGAGGCGATAGCGATAGAGCTGCCCGGCTCCGCGGCAACCGGCGCGCTCGATCTGGCTGGCTTCGTCGAGGACGGCCGTCACTTCGGGACAGAGGAGTTCGTTGTTCTTCTGCAACAGCCGCACCTGCTTGGCGTCGCGCAGCACCACGACTCGCGCCTGGGCGTCGTAAGTGAGTTCGTTCATCCAGCCCTGCATTTCGCTGCGCTGTGAGGAGACGGTGACAATCGGCCCCTCGGCCCGCAGCCGGCGGAATTCGAGATTGCCGAAACCCGGGTCCTCGCCACCAGCGGTGGCAGTCGCTGCCGGTGGCGCCGCGCCGGGGGCCGGTTTGGCGGCCGGTTCGAAGATCAGCGTCAGCAGGTCGCAGGCGAGTTTATCGGCCATTCCGTCGCCGGTCGGCCGCTTCACCCGCACATTCCGCTGGAACGTGCCGACGTGCGCCTCGACGTCGAACTCGAAGTTTCCTTCGCAGTCAACGAAGACGGTGTTGTCGGCCTTGCCCAGCGACTTGGGATCCGACACCAGCTCCAGCTCCACCTTTTTTCGCAGGCGGACTGTGCGGATTCCGGCGATCGCGGTTTCGTCATCCTCGTGCGGGCCCGCTTCGGGGATCAGATCGAGCTCAAGCCCCTGAGCGCGGCCCGTATTCTGACCCTGCTGAAAGGCAATGGAGTGGTCGCTCCAGATGCGAAGCGCATTCTCGGCGAAGTTGAAATGTTGACCGTCGAGCGCCAGGTTGTCGGGCCCGCGAATCCGCACTTTGCCCTCCAGCCCTCCGCCAATAACTCGGCCCGGGTCCGTATTCGTGAGCTCGAACGGCCGGGCGAACTGAACCAGGGCCGATTCGCTGTCGATCGTGTAAGGCTCTTTGTCGGGCGGATGTCCCTTCGGGCGCCAGATCATCGCAAACGGTGTGAACCGCACCTTGCCGGTCGAGTCGGTCTTCTCGTCGTTGTCGGCGGGTGCGACTTTTTCCCACTCGCGGAAATAAAAGAATCCCGTATCGTTGCGGAACTGGAATTTCGCGTCGGCGGCCCAGGGGAGGTGGCCGAGGTGGGCTTCGGCCTGGCGTCGAAACTCGGGAGGCTTGTGCGATCCCGGTTCGCGCGTCCGCCGCTCCGGCCCGCCGAGCATGTCGACGTGAGGGGTGAACATCGGGCTGATGAACAGCGCATACGCCTCGTAGGCCCCGCACAGGCAGGCCGCGGTTGACATCGTCAGCAGCGTGCGGCGCTTCAAGGCTACTCCAGCCGTTCGTCGGGCATGAGTGCGATCAGGTCGGTGATGTCGATCAGGCCGACCGGCCGTCCGCTGTCGTCGATGACGGGTAATTCGCTGATCCGGAATTCCGACAGCAGGCTGATCGCGTCGGCCAGCGGCGCCTCGGCGGTGATCCGCTTCGGGCCGGCGGTCATGACCTCGGCGATCGGCCGGTCGAGCTGGTTCTCGCGGCGCCCCTCGAGCAGGCGCACCAGATCGCTGTCGGTGAACAGGCCCGTCAGGAATCCGGCTTCATCGACCAGCATCACGGCGCCGGTGCGGCGGCCCGGTTTGCGCCGGTTGACGAAGACTTCACGAATCGTCGCGGTCTGCGTTGCGATGCGCAACTGATCTCCCTGCCGCATGACTTCCCCCACCGTCTGGAGTTTCCTGCCCAGCGCGCCGGCGGGGTGGCACAGGGCGAATTGCTGTCGCGAAAAGCCCTTCGCGCGGCTGGCTACCAGGGCCAGCGCGTCTCCCAGGGCCAGCATCGCCGTCGTACTGGTCGTGGGAGCCAGGCCGAAGTGCCCGGCCTCCACCAGCCTGCCCAGCGAGATCGTCACGTCGGCGGCGGCGCCGAGCGTGCTCGACTCGCGCGACGTCACGGCGATCAGCCGGACGCCGATCCGGCTGAAGATTGGCAGCAGCCGGCACAACTCCTCGGATTCCCCGCTGTTCGAGAGAGCCAATACAACGTCGTCTTCGCGCACCGATCCCAGGTCGCCGTGAACCGCTTCAGCCGGATGCAGGAACAGGGCCCGGGTACCTGTGGACGACAACGTCGCGGCGATCTTCCGACCGATCAGCCCCGCCTTGCCCATCCCCGTGACGATAACCGCGCCGCGGCAGCTGGTGATCAGTTCCACGGCGGCGGTGAAGCTGCTGCTCAGGCCCCTGGCCAATTCGGCCAGCGCATCGGCCCCGTGCCGCAGAATGTCGCGCGCTTCGCGCAACTGTTCGAACTCGTCGAATGGAAAGACGTCGATCTGCGGCTGAGAACTCATGCGGTCATCCCTGACCCGGATTGCCCTGTCGGCAGCGAGCAACTCGCCCGCTGGAACCGGGTAAGGGGGGGAGTATATCCGCGATCATTCTCCAGGGTCAATGTGAATGCGGCCCGGATGTCTGGCCGCAAAGTGCTGGCTGCCAGCGGTTTATGTGCGGTCCGCCGGGTTCCGCTTGACCCGGAGCGCCGATTCGGCGAATCTCCCCGACCCTCGAATTCGATCCTCGACGGCGAGATCTCAAAATGCTGCGAATCACCTCCACAATCCTGCTGCTGTTGGCGCTGGCCGGGTGCGCCGGCGGCGACTCTGATTCGGAAACAACGGCCGGGAATTCCCCGGCGGCCGACGTGGCATTGACTGCGACCGATCTCGATCGCTTTCTGGCGGTCGTCCAGCACCATTCCCAAGATACGATGCCCGAGTTCACGCCGCTCGAAAATGAGGAGTCGCTCGACTTCGACCAGCCGGCCGGCGAACTCGTCGACGCTACGCGCCGTCAGTGTCGCCAGCTCTTCGATGCCCGCCGCCAGGGCGCGCTGTGGGAACGTGACGCCAAGTGGAAGGAGGCCTTTGCCGGCCAGAAGATTTCGGGGGAACGTTTCGCGCTTTTGGTTCGCAGCGTCAGCCTGGCGATCATGCGGGTCAGGCTCGACGCGCGCATCGATGTGACGCGGCTCGTCACCGAAGCGAACCGGCAGGTCGAACAGATTGCGGCGGTGATGGATGAAATCGACTCGGTTCCCAGCGGCGAACGTTCGCGGGACGACGTCGAGGTCCGCACGCGTTCTGCACTGCGGCTGGCCCGGGCCGCCGCACTGCTGGAGTTTGCAGAGCTCGTGCAAAAAGTTCCCCCCGGCAGCGCGGCAATGGCGCGACGCTACAGCAAGCAATTGAAGCCGCTGCTACCTTCGCTGGGGAGTGACGATCTGCTGGCCGAACTCAGCGCCCTGGCCACCGGCGAGTCGAGCGACGTCGAGCCGGCCGGATATGACCGTTCCGCCCGTAAGCCGGCTCCGCGCGCGAGACAGTAAGTCAATTCGACCGGGCCGGTGTGCAAGTTCGAATTTCGAGCTTCGTCATTCCTTTGACATTCGTCATTCGGCCTATTCGTCCTTCTTCTTCATCTTCTCGCGATCGGCGAGTTTGGCGAGCCATTTTTCGGGATCGTCGTTGAAGGCGGCGGCGCAGCCCGAGCAGCAGACAGGGTATGATTTTCCCTTGTAGGTGACGTTCATCGTCCCCAGACCACCCGAGATGATGCATTTGGGACCGGGGTTATCGCTGTCGGCGACGGCGAACGACGTCCCCAGCCGCTGCTGGCGGACCACATCGAGCGGGCCGAACTGCTTACCCGTCGACGGGCGGCGCAGCAGATCCATCAGATACTGATTGTTGTCGAGCTGGGTAAAGACGAGCTGCCACTGGTCGCCTTCGGCGGGAGTGGTCTGGGTGAGCTGCATCTTGTGGGTGTGCTGCAGTTTCTTGCCGTCGCTCTCTTCTTTCGGCTCACCTCGGTCGGTCCACGTTCCCTGAAAGACGCGAGAGTCCCCGTCGGGGCTCTTGATCGTCGCCTGAAATTTGTCGTCTTCCGGCAGAAAGCTGATCCACACTTGTCCGAAGTACGGATTGCCATCGCTCCTGGCGGTGAGCGAAGGCTGGGCGGCGTCGGTCTTGAAATCCCAGACCCATTTGAGGTCCTCGCCGCTCTTCTTCGAGCCGCCAAAATCCTTGCGTGTGATCCAGCGCCATTCGCCAAGCAGCACCTGCAGCGGTTGCAAGGCGACGATAATCGCTTGCGATCGCTTCTCGCCCGACAGTTTCGGCTTGGCAGCGGAACTGCCGCCGGCGCCCGTGCCGCCGTCGCCGCCGAGCTGCACCGGCTGGAATTTCTTCCTGGGCTGGGCCGGTGGTTCCGAAGCGACTTCAGTGGCCTGATCGTCAGCCGGTTCGGTCACCTGCGCCGTTTTCTTCTTCTTGACCTGCTGGGCCGGCTTGTCCTCTCCGCCGCAGCCGAGAATCAGCGCGACCGTGACAGATGCGGCCAGCAGCAATCGCAATTGGAATTTCCCCATGTGGGCCCTACTTCTTTGATTCGGGGCGGTCGATCTTCTTGCCGTACACGGCGACGTCGTCGAAGTTCCCTGTATCGTCAAATGTGCCGACGCCGACCTGACCCCAGGCGAACGTCTTGTCGGTGGCCGTCATCACCGGTTTTTCCATGTCGTCAAAATAGATTTCGATCGTCCCCGGCTCGACCTTGCGGACCACGCGGGCGTGATGCCAGTTGTCGGTCCAGTCGGTGCCGGCCGTCGAGGTCGTCGAGATCTTCTTCCGCGGTTCGCCATTCACGATGAAGATCTGGTTCGCATGATCGTCGGCCTTTTTCCCCAGGTGCACATAATAGAGGTGCGCGGGGTCCTGGTAACCGAAGAACAGGCACATGTCGCGGTGGTCGTAGTCCTTGATCGTCGACTGGAGTTGGACATCGAGTACGAGATCCCCGACGGTCAGATCTTTGACCAGCGCCCGATTGAAGGGTGAGCGAACCGGCGTCTCCACCTTGCTCTGCTGGAACTGGCTGTAAACCCGGTTCGTTCCCTGCGAGATAATTTTCCAGGCCTTCGGATCGCTTTGTTCCCAGCGATCGGCAGACTCGCCGTCAAAGTTTTCGAAGAAGACGAGGGGCAGTCCTTTGAGTTCACGGGCAGGCGGCTTGCCGTCGCTGCCGGCTGGTTCGGCCATCGCAAATGAGCCAGGGACGAGGGACATCGCCAGAAACAGAATCGGCAGCCAGGTCGATCGAGTGGGGCGTATCATCATAGCTCCGGGAGGCGGATGAATATCTCGTGGTGCACTCTTCGCGACGCCCGACGTCATTCGGGCAATGGTATCTACACATCTCTGTTCTGAGCGAAATAACAATGTCTCCCTCCCCCCTTTGTGGGGGAGGGCCGGGGTGGGGGGGGCGAGCGCCGATTGACGCTCCCACCCCCATCCTAAGCTTCCCCCATCGAGGGGGAAGGAATCAATTTCTGCGACGCGCGTTTTGACTTGTGTAGATACGATTGGTTATTCGGGCGTCTCCGTCTCGTCGGGAGGTGGATTTCTGACTTCTGGTGGCGGCGCCATTCGAGCCTGCGACTGCTTTTGCCGGAATTGTTCGAGGCAGCGCTGCAGCGAGTCGAAGACTTCGGTGACGTGGGGCGCCGCCAGGTAGACTCGCGACGTGACCACCGACCGCGGGTAGAAATTGCAGATGAAGTCGAAACAGAACTCGGCGTGACTGTGCGAAATGACGACGGCGTTCGCGTAGGCGCCGCCGAGCATGTCGTCGGGGAGCTTGAGCTGTTCGTAGACTTCGGTGATCGGCGGAGGAGTGGCGGGCGGTGAGCCCGGCGAACCGGGCCCCTGTTGCGGCTGCGGAGGCCGCGGGGGAGGGCCGAACATCTGCGAGTATTTCCGCAGGTTATCTTCGAGCGCCGCCACGAACAGCGGAATCACGCTGATGGGGAGCACGATCCGCGACACGACCCGCCGCGGCGGCGCCAGCCCTTGGATGAAATCGATCAGGAACTCGTGCCCTCCCTGCATCACGATGGCGTGAGTGCCGAAGACGCCGCGCCCCACGGCATCGGGAACGCGGGCCGTCGCCGGTGCGTGCTGCAATTCCTGATGGAAGGTGTTGCCTCCACCGTGCCGCGGTTCGCTCCCCGGCGGAGTGGGATTGTTTTCGTCGCTCATCGAGATTCGTCCGCCGGTTTGTCGGCCGTCTGCGGTTTGTCGCCAGATTTCTGTTTGTCGCTGGGTTTCTTCTTCTCATCCTCGGGCTTCGGAGGAGCCAGTGCCGCACCTTTGTCCTTCAATTTGAGTTTAACCGTCACGCTTCCCCGATTATCGGCAAGATCGGTCCAGCGGTCGCGGCAGCGCAGGTACAGCTTACCGCCGGCGGGAGCCGTGAACGAGCCGAATTTGCCCAGGTCGATTTCGTCGCCGAGCGCGTAATCGCGTATTTCATCGGTGAGCAGCGCCCCCACGAGCCGGCCGGTCCCCGCTGTCTCGCCATCAGCATCGACGGGCCCGGCCTCTTTTGAGGTCGTCCAGTTCCCGGTGGCGCTGAATTCGTATTCTTCTCCTTCAGTCAGAATCAGCCGCGACGGTTGCCACCCTCTGCCCGCCTCGATTTTCGCCTGAGTGACACTCCCTGATTTAACGAGTTTGAATTTGGTCTTCCAGTCCCAACTGCACAAATCGGCGCGTAAGCCGTTATCGACGTGCTGCAGAAACTGACGGTATTCGAACGAGATCTCCTGCGCCATGTCGCCATAGGTCTGTTCAAAACTGGCATCGGGCTGCTTGGTGAGCAGCGCCAGTCCCAGCGGCCGGAATCGCGAGGCATAGTTCGTATTGTTCGCCAGCAGATGGCACAGCGCCCAGCGCCAGGTGTAGTTCTGCCAGGAGTCGCCGGTGATTTCGCGGGCGTTGACGATTTCGTTGAGGCTCTTCGGTTCCGCCTGCCGCAGGTAGCGAAGGATGCCCGGATGGACGTTCACGCTCGGGTCATCGGCCCGCCAGTATTGCCCCATTTCGGCCATCCCTTCGCTGTACCAGAGCGGGCCGGTGCGGCCGAACGCCTGCCCGCAATAAGCGTGCACTGCTTCGTGCTGCGGTGTCCCGCGGTCGGCGACGGCGTAAACGATGGACTTGGTGAGAAATGCATTGCCGCTCGAAATTCCGCGTGTGATGGTGACTCCAGCGCCTCCTTCAATGCTGTCGAGCCCCTCTTCAGGGATCGAGCCGTTCGGCCAGCGCGACAGGTTCTTGACGACGAACATCTCGATGATTCCCGACGGCGGTCGCGTCCAGTATTTCGAGATCAGGTCGAGCATGGTTTCCAGGCGGTCGAGCAGTTCTTCGGCATCTTCGTCGGTCAGGTCGGTGTGCACCAGAAAGTGGGGGGATGCATAGTCGGCAATCCCCTCGACCGAGGTTTTGTCTTTCTCCTTCTTTTTCCGGCTCTTTTTGGAGCCCTTCGCAGGCTGTGTGCCGGGGGAATCGCTTTCCGCAGCCTGTCCCTTTCGCGACGGCGCGGCTGATTTCTTTTGTGTTTGCGCCGTCAGGCGACCGATGTCTGCTGCCAGAATCATCAGGGCCAGTCCGGCGACCAGGGCCGCACGATTCAGCCTCGCGAAATGCGATCGTTCTCTTGGAATTGCGATTTGCTGATGCATGGGACGACTCGGACTAAAACAGTCCCCCGTCGGTGCGACCTGGCGATCCGTCGGGCGCGGTGCTGTCTGACGATTCCGGAGTTGATTTTGCGGATCCCTTCCTGCGCCCCGGTTTTTTGGCCGGCTTGTCGCCGCCGTCGAACGTGGCCGTCGCATCGAACGGCTCGGTGACTGGGTTGCCGGCCGCGTCCTGGCCCGTCAGGATCTCAATCTTCTGTTCGGCCTGCTCGAGAATGCGGTAACAGTTGCGCAATAGGCCGATCCCTTCCTCAAACCGGGCCAGCGACGTTTCCAGCCCCAGGTCCCCCTCTTCGAGATCGTGGACGATCTGCTGCAACTGCGTCAGTGCGCTTTCAAACGTCTGCGGAGCACCCTCGGTCGGCAAGTCGGGCATGAAAAACACAATCGGCGGTGAATGAATCAAGAACGGCAGGCACGATCAATTACTATCATACCCGAAGGGGGGCAAGACTTCGAATCCTCAATCCTGTAGGTAACCACCGAGGCGCAAAGACACGAAGAGGGAAGAAGACAGATCTTGATCCGCAGATTTGCACAGATGAACACAGATTAAGGAGACCTGTGCCGGGCGCTGAATCTGTGTCAATCCGTGAAATCTGTGGATCTCTTTGAGCCTTCCTGACTGTGGTTATGAGCTTCGGCCGTTAGATCTGCGTCATCCGCGGTCCCGGCACTCATTCGTGTGCTTGCCGCTACGGCAATTCCTGTACGCGGATGCGGCGGTACTCCATCTGGCCGCGGTCGCCTTCAAGTCCGATCGGGCCCGTCGCCGGCAGTTTCAGCGATTCTTCCAGGACTTCGCCGTTGCAGGTGCAATGCGCCACGTTGTCTTTCACCGTGACCACCATCTCGTTCCAGTCCTGGGGACGGTATTGCTTGAGATTCTTGTACGGGCCGGCGAGCGGGTAGTCGCGGCACTGCAGTTGCGGCTTACGAATGAACACTCCGCTGTCGGCGTTCGGTGTAGCACGGAAATCGAGCTTAAGGACGAAGTTTTTTGGGAATTCGCGCGTGGTCCACATCTGCTGCACCTTGCGCCCCTCGGGAGGCGTCGTGACGATAATTCGACCGTGTTTGGCGACGTAGCGGCCGTCACTGCTGGTGGGTTGGCCATCAAACGCCGCCCCTTGCGGCTCGAGCGTCTTCTCGACCCGAAAGCCCCAGCCGGTGAGGTCGCGGCCGTTGAACAGGCTCACAAATCCTGGTTCCGGGGTAAATTTGTCGTCCTCGGTTTCCAGAAAATCGAGCGTCGCCAGAATGGGACGAAGCGCGGCGGCCCATTTGCGGTATCCCTCCTGGTTCGGATGCAGGAGATCGGGGAACTCTGAGACCTTGGCGTCTCCCTGTTCGTTGGCGAACAGCGTCCACGTTTCGAGGAGCGTCACCTGCGGGTCTCCTTTGACGGCCGCCGCGTAGCGTTCGTTGACTTCTTTAATCTTCGCGGCGGGGCGCTTCTTGGTTTCGGAACTCGGAAATACCTGGCAGACAATGACCGGCATTTTCGGGTCGTGTTTCTTCAGCTCGGCGAGAATCAATTTAAAATTGCCGGCGATCGTCTCAGGCTCGGCATTCTCTTCGAGATCGTTGGTCCCCATCAGCAGGACGACGCCGCTGGGCTTCAGCGCCAGCACGTCGTCGCGCAATCGGATGAGCATGCCGCGAGTCGTGTCTCCGCTGATTCCGCGGTTGGCGATCTTGACTCCCGGAAAACGTTCCCCCAGATCGTCCCCCCAGCCCTGGGTAATCGAATCGCCGAGCAGGACGATCGCCTTCTGGTCCTGCGTAACCCGTTTCGCCCAGGCACTGCGCCTTTCCGACCAGAGCTTGCGAAACCAGTCGTACCGCCGGATGGGACCTGCCCCGGGGAGGCCCTCGTCAGTCGCCGGGAGATCGATCGCTGCGGTTGCAGCCGGCTGATCGTCTGCGGCGAGCCGAACCGCAGCAGAATTGAGGAGGCTGATCGCCAGAAAGGCAGACAGTTTGGGGAGCAGGATGAGGTATTTCATGAGGCCTATGATTGTCGAACCGTTTCCGCGTTGCAACCTGATCGTTGCCTTTCGCTCCCGCGAAAGAGTCCCCTTTCGCGGGAGCGAAAGGCAACGATCAAAGGCGTCAAAGAATCCTCCGTCGTGGAGCAGGTTTATCAACCTGCTCGTCAATGATCCAAAGACATCCAGGACGGACAGGTACCCGCGGATGACGCGAATCTGCGCGGATGGGCAACTTGACCCGATCCGTGCCGGCTCCGAGTCCGTCGGCACTCCGCGCGAATAAAATACGGAACGACAAGAACACTGATCTCCACCGATCAACGCGAATCGATGAGCCCGTCTCAGCGTCGATTAGTGTTCCTCTTCATCCGTCCGTCATCCGCGTCCATCAGGGTCATCTGCGGTTCTTCCTCCTTAACTTTGCGGCTTGGCGCGAGCCGTTCCGTTCATTTTTCCGCAGTTTCCTACCGAAGGTTGAGGTGCTTCAGCTGCAGAATCGCGTGCGGCCTCTTGCGACTTGGCACCTCTCGCGCATAATGGGTGGCACTCTCCCTTCGACAGATTACCGGGAAAATGTCGCACGGCCGGGTGATGCTCACGAGTCGAAATCTCCAAGAAAACCATCGATGGCCGCCGATCCCCGTCTCG
>Ga0137463_1000062_pt1 | contig 46890 bp, 32 predicted proteins | sample EasRivERMGT800_2_FD_102333 | JGI IMG/M metagenome (GOLD analysis project Ga0137463, IMG submission 102333) | Soil microbial communities from meander-bound floodplain in the East River, Colorado, USA - East River MetaG ERMGT800_2 | ecosystem: Environmental > Terrestrial > Soil > Floodplain ...
AGGTGATCTCCAATCTGCTCACGAACGCCGCCAAGTACACCGACGAAGGCGGATCGATTTTCCTGACGACAGAGCGCGTGGGAGGGGAGATCGTCATTCGTGTCCGGGATACCGGGATGGGCATCCCGGCCGAACTCCTGCCGCGAATCTTCGATCTGTTTATCCAGGGGGATCGCTCGCTCGCCCGTTCGGAAGGGGGATTAGGGATCGGATTGACTCTGGTTCAACGGCTTGTCGAAATGCACGGCGGCACCGTCGAGGCGGCCAGCGACGGACCGGGGAGCGGCAGCGAGTTTATCGTGCGGCTGCCGGCTCTCGCCGAGGAAAAGCAGTCCGGCGATCGGCCGAGCGCCCGGACCAGTGAACTCCGAAGTCGTGCCGGCCGGTCGATCCTGCTGGTCGAGGACAATCGGGACGGCGCCGACAGCCTGGCCCTGTTGCTCAAGTTAATGGGGCACCAGGTGAGCATCGCTTACAACGGAACCGAGGCACTGGAACTTGCCGGAACAATCAGCCCCCACGCCGTGCTGCTTGATATCGGGTTACCGGGTATGAGCGGCTACGACGTGGCTCAACGATTGCGGCGACTGCCGGGATATGAATCGACCGTGCTGATTGCCATGACCGGGTATGGACAGGAGGAAGACAAGCAGCGCAGTCGCGAGGCTGGTATCGATCATCATCTCATCAAACCGCTCGACCTCGCGACGTTGAAGGGAGTGCTCGAAACACTCGAGCCTTCCCGAATATGAGCCATTGCGACGCGACATCGCCAGGATCTGCATTGCGAGCTTCCCGAGACAACTTGCCGCATTGCCGAAGGGCTTTCCTCCCCCCCGCGGCCGGCTGGTAAAGACGCACGCTGGCGCGTCTGACCAACCGGCCGCGGTGTGACGCCAGATCTGGACTGGATCGGCCCATCCTGGTTGACGTCCGACCGTCCAGTCGATGGCTGTTTGAGAGATTCCGTGGCCAAAAGGTTGCCAACGCCCGCAGCGTCGCGAATTCTCGGCCGAAATCGATGGCCGGTATGTGGTTTGCAAGACCGTAAGAGCGATGGCCGGAACAGTCTCATCTTCGAAAGGAACAATCATGAAACACCCGAACCTCAAATACATCGCGGAAGTCCTCACCCTGGCCCTGTCTGGCGCCCTGGCAATCGGCTGCAACGAAACAACCACCCCCAAGCCTGCGCCGACCAATGTCCGAGTTCAGAAACCGATCGTCGAGCCGGACCAGTTGAATCGGGACAACACCGGAGTGAATGTGCGCGATCGCGACCATGCCACCAAGACTCCGATCGATCAGAACGAAAATCAGGCCGACATTCAGACGACGGCCGATATCCGCAAACGCGTCGTGGGGACCGAACTTTCGACGGCGGCGCACAATGTGAAAATCATCACGCAGGACGGGAACGTGACGCTGCGCGGCCCGGTGAAATCGGCCGAAGAGAAAGAGACGATCGGCAAGATCGCGACCGAGATCGCCGGCGCCGGAAAGGTCGACAATCAACTGGAAATTGAAAGTCAGGAATAAGTTTGTTTCCCCCCAAGCAGATGGTTTTTCTTACAGGAGTGCTCGATCATGGAGAAATCGGTCTTTTGTATCGCGACAGTTCCCCAGGCCAATGCCATCATTCAGGATCTGCAGGCCGCCGGTTTTTCGGTAAACGACATATCGGTGCTCATGGCCGATAAGGATGGGACCCGCGACTTTGTTCACGAACACCACACCAAAGCGCCCGAAGGGGCTACGGCAGGCGCCGGTGCCGGTGTGGCAGTGGGGGGCGTGATCGGCTTGTTGGCAGGGATCGGGACTCTGGCGATCCCGGGGCTGGGCCCCCTGATTGCCGCGGGTCCCATCATGGCCGCGTTGAGCGGGGCCGCCGTCGGCGGAACCCTGGGAGGGATCAGCGGCGCGCTCGTCGGCCTGGGAATGCCCGAATTCGAAGCCACGCAGTATGAAGGGAAGGTAAAAACCGGCAGCGCACTCCTCTCGGTTCACTCCGACACCAGCGAAGAACTCAAGCGCGCCAGGAAGATCTTCGAGTCAGTCGGCGCTCAGGACATTTCCACGGCGGGCGAAGCGGCCGCCGCCAGGAAGCGCCCCAGGTAGAATGTTCGAACGCCTGGCCTGCGCCTGCACAGCCAGACCGCCTCCGCCCCCTTATGAATTCAATGACGGGCAATTTTGATTTCGGCGGAGGCGACGGTTGTGCCGGTCGGGGTCCTGAATTCTTGGCGGATAAACCGCAAAGTTCGTTGACGGCGATCCACCTCGCCAGCAATTATCACAGAGGCAGAGAGGCGCTCCCGGCAGCAGGAGTCGCCTTCAATAAGTAAGGGCAGATCGTGACCCAGACCAAACATCAATTCCGTTTTCGCCGCTTTCATCGAATTGCCATTCAGGAAGTGGGCGCTCGACGACTCTGCGAGGAAGTCGACCTGATCGTCATGTCCAGCCTGGTCGACATGGGCATGATCGCGGTTCGTGACCGCGATCGCCGCCTGGTGCTCACGGACACTGGCCGGCGTGCCTATCAGAACCTTCAGTCCGGCGGCTCGCGATGGTCGGGAGTAAGCTGGAAATGACGCCCCTTTGACGGGCAGCGGAGTTCTCACGAATTACGCCGTTCAAATCAACAATTCCCCCAGCTTCATGAAAATTTCCTGCAGCGGGACGGCCGTTCCGACCAGCGGGATCATCGGGACCATCGCGGCCAGAACCAGCACGGCGAACGCCTTCGTGTCGAAAGGCATCGGCCACATCCGGTCGATGTGGTCGTAGCAGGTTGCGATGTCGGCCAGCGACTGGATGTCGGCGCTCCCCAGCAGACTCTCGTGTGGCGCTGCCGCAGGATTCGCGAGCCATTTCGCTTCGAACGCGCGGTCGTAGCGCCAGACAAACGCCCCGAACTCCAGCAGCCCGCTGAAGCGGCACCGTGACAATCGGCCCGAAAACGCCAGGAGCGGAAGATGCAGAACGAGCAGGGCCGCGGCAATAAACGCGATCACATGATATTTCAGACTGTTGAGCGATTCGCCGTGGTGCAGGATCTCCTGCGCAAAGGCTGCTGAGAACACGGTCGAGATGGCCATCAGGACGGTGGCGAATGAGGCCAGCCCCCATCCCAGAAATCCCAGTCCACCGGTCCGGTCGGGATGCGTCGGCGTGAGTTCCAGATCGAGGCGCGAGACCTTGTACAGAAATCTGGACCAGACCAGATAGATCCACAGCCAGCGGAGCAGGAAGAAATAGAGGAGCGGCAGGCTGATCAGCGTCAGCCACCAGCCCGCCAGCGTCAGCACCGTACCGGTCCGCTCCCAGGTCGCCACCCCTTCGCTGAACCCGATGACGAATCGGAAGATCACGGCCAGAGCATACGAGAGGACCAGAATGACCACGTCGGTCCACGCCGCACCGCGGAGCGCCAGCGCGTCGGCACGTGCGGCGTCGAATCGGCCCAGCTCCCGCTCGGGAACGACCCCCATCTCGCGCAGATGTCTGGCCTGGACTGTCAGGCTCACGGCCACGATCAGTTCGGCCAGTTCCAATAGCGGTAGCACGATCAGAAACCGTGCGTGCACTTCCGGGTCGTGTAGGAAAGGGAGAAAGTGGTCTGGCTCGCGATGCCTGAGCGCGTTCCCCGCCACGAACGACAACAGCAAGAGCGGCAACCAGGTGACGATCATGAGCAGCAGCACTTTGAGCAGACGCCGCCGTGTCGTGCTTGCCGTGAGCCCGCGACGTGCCAGCACGCGATCGATCGCCCCTCCCTGAACCAGATTGAAGCTCTCAGGCGAAGGATCGTCGTGTGGATTGGTCATATGAATTTTGCCAGACCGGCAATCACTTCGTGCACTTGATAATAAAATCGACAACCGGCTGGGCATCCGCCGGGGCGAGCGGATTGTGGCCCGCCCCCTCTTTGACGATCACCGTGATCTGGCCGCCGAGTTCCTTGTAGCGCTTCTCGGCAACACGGGTCTGGTCGTTCAGCCAGGGGTCGAGGCTGCCGCACACGTGCAGGAGCGGGACGCCGGCCTTTGCCAGCGGACCGAGGCTATCGAGCAGCGGAGACTTTGACATGTTGCTGCGGAGCACCGGGTTTTCGCCGTAGACGCAGGAAACTTTGTCGGGATTCGCGATGGCCCAGGCATAAGCCTCGCCTGCCGCGCCCCCATCTCCCTCGAGCACCGGCTTTTTGGAAAAGCCGTTATCTGTCAACTGCTTGTAGAAGGTGTCCCACTCCGATTGCACCGGGCCGTCGATGTTGTATCCCACCGGACCGACGACGATGTGAAAACCCCTGGCCAGCAGAGCCTGATCAACCACTCCGTCCCGGGGGACGGAATTCGCACGGAATGCCCACGGTTTTCCGGGCGCTGCTCTCTTCGGCACGATGACCGAGACCGCTCCCGGAAAACCGAGCCGAATTTCGTAGCGATCGTAGCATTCGGTAAACAGCGGTCCGCGACAGGTAACGTAGTTCCGCTCCGAAGGGAAGTTCCGATAGGAACTCTCGAGACTGTAGTAGCTCGATCTTGTGACACTCCGTCCTTCAAACGGGGGAAGCGGCGCGGGACCGCCAGCCCTCTGAACGCTCTCGACGATGAAATCGGCGATCGGCTTGGGATCGCGCAGACTGTGCGGATGATGACCCGCCCCTTCCTTGATCATCACCGAGATCCGGCCGCCGAATTGATGATAGATTGTCTCAATGGTGTCCGAAAATCTCGCCAGAAGCGGATCGAGGCTGCCGCAGACGTGCAACAGAGGAACGTCGTTCCTGGCCAGCAGCTCCAGCTTCGCCAGCGCGTCAGAATTGCAGCCCGTATTGTCGGCATAGATGCAGGAGACTTTGTCGGGGTGGGTGGTGCCCCAGGTGTACGCGTATTCTCCGCCACGGCTCATCCCGATGAAGGCCGGCTTCTTCGAGAGGCCATGCTGCTCGGTCAGGAATTCGTACCACGCATCCCATTTCTTGTCGGGTCTGAGGTTGCCGTCAGCCGTGATGTAGGCAATGTGAAATCCCCGCTTGAGGAGTTCGACCTCGGCCTGCGGCTCGTGGTCCCAGTAACAGCCCTGCCACGACCAGGGCTTACCGGCGGCGACTTCCTTCGGGACGACGACGATGCAGCGCCGCTGGCCTGCCGCAGGATTCTTTCCCTCGGCCGGCGTGATCGCCAGGTTCGCCTCGTCGAGGAAGAAATCGTAACGATCGAACCCATGCCAGGAGGTTTTGTCGCCTGTGAATGGGACGTATTCCCCGGCGTCCGCGGCGCCGTTCAAACTCGCGAGGATTATGGCGAGCAACAGGCAGGCGGGGCCGCGACAGGCGCGCCGGTCCACTGTGTGATGCATTTCAGTTTGTCCTGCAATGGTGTTGAACAGAATCGGTGATGAAGGTCTGCTTGTGTGCCCCGTCAGGCGAACCGGCCGGGATCGATTTGTCGTTTATCTTTTGACTTATCCGACGACGCGACCAACGATCAGGCCTGTCACTTCACCGCATCGGCAGACCAGATTGCCCGGATCGCTTCTTCGTCCCCCAGCCCGTCGGGAACTGCGGGACTGGGAGTGTTGGCATAATACCAGCGCCGGTTATCGAGCGGCGACCGCATCGTGCGGCTGCCGGGCATTTCGAGGAAACCGTCGGGATCGGTTTTCCGCACCCAATCCCAGGCATAGCGCAGCCAGTCTGCGCGATATTGCTTCGTCTGGTGCGCAAACCAGCTGATTTCGTCGTAGCCCCAGACCCAATTGCCCCCCATACCCGGCTGTCCCGGTTTCGAGCTGACGCCGTAGTTGTCGAGTTCCACCAGATACGGCAAGTGCTCGCACTTCCAGCCGCTGAAGGTCAGACCTCCCTTGCTGCGGCCGTAGATGCTGTCGACAAATCCAACTTTCAAAATCGCTTCTTCGGGCCGATCGGGGACTTCCATGATCCGCAGCGGGAACGTGTGGAAATCGAGCAGCAGCTTTCCCTCGCGCACCAGGCCTCCGCCGGGAACGTGGCCATTGCACAACACCATGTGCCGGGGCGCCGCTTTGGCCGCGTAGGACCTGACCAGGTCGAGCACCTGTGTCCAATGCGTCAGGTCGCGGTCGTTGCGATTCATGATCTCGACCTGGCCGAAGTGAATCGCCTCCAGGCCGAGGTCGATGTACGAAGCCGCCTGGCTGTAAAACCACAATTTGGTTTCCGGCCGGCTGACGTCGGGGACCGACGCATTCGGACCCCAGTTCCGCCGCTGGCCTTCCGGGTAGAGCATGTCGGCGTATCGAAAGTTTCTGTTCTCCACCGGCAGACCGAGGGCCTCAAACGCGCGGGCCGGCACAGGGACCTGCTCCACTTGCGTGCTCACGATCTCGAACACGCAGGCTTCCAGAATCATTTCCGAATCGGCGGCACGGACTCTGGCAACCTGGTCCTTCGCCCGTTCGAGGTTCTTCAGGTAATTGGCCTCGCCGGCCCACAGGCACAGACTGCGTCCGACGTACTTGACGCCCGTGCTCTGCAGCATTCGCAGGTGGTCATCCAGGTTGCCCCGGCCGTTGAACATCCCCTCCATGCAGATGGCGCGGGAGAGATAGCTCTCCAGCACCTCGCGGGACATCGTCCCGTCAAAGTCATAGCTGCGAGACGGCGCCGAGGGCTCCGACTTCAACCCCACGCTGTTCACCGTGACGACGGCGTAGGTGTGCTGCTTACCAACTTTGGCTGACGTATCCACGTAGCGCATCTCGGCCAGCGGTCTGACCGGGGTGTCGTGGTAGGTCATCTTCTGAAACAGCGGGCGTCCGAATTTGCCTGCCGGCTTTTCGGGCACCTGGGCCAATTCGCGGCCATCGCGAAGGATGAGAAAACTGCCAATACCGCTCTCGAAGTCGGCCTCGGCGTTCCACGTGATTTCAGTCGTGCTCGCTGGACTGCCCCGGCCTGAAATCCGCACGTCGAACGGAGGTGGCGGGGGAGTTGTGTCGGCGACGGCCCCCGTCTGGACGTATTCCATCCAGGCCTTCGCAAGCGCCTGATTCGGCAACCAGACGGATTCTTTGAGATCTCCCTGGAACTCGGCCGCTGGAACCGCAGTTTGCCCGTGGAGCGGCGCCAGCCACGATTTGCTCAAGTCCATCGGCTTGAGCATTTGATCCTTGCTTCCCGGCTCCGGCAGGCGCATCGCCAGACACGCATCGAGGTAAGGAATCGCCAGGTAACGGCTGTCGCCGCACTCGTGGTCTGTGCGCGGGTCGGGAGCAAAACCGATCAGCGCCTGGTGCTCACGGTATTCATGGAACGTGGCCAGGTTGCCCCACCACGGGCCTTTCTCCTGCCCCTTCGGATTCTGCTTGAACGTTTTCTCTTCCTTGACGCCGGGGTTGGCCATGATCGGGATCGCATAGCAGGCCTTCGGGACTGCGGGCTGGACGAACTCGGGGTGAGTGCGAAATTGAGCCGCTGAGCCGGATCGCAACCACAAGGCCACGATCCGTTCGGGATGCATCGTACTCAGCACATCTACCCAAATGCCCCCTCCGGAGTGTCCCCAGAGAGCCCAGGGAACAGTTTCGATCTCCGGGTGGCCCGCCTTGGCTGCAAATTCACCGAGCGCTTTGAGAAACGCCTGTCCCGAGCCACGACGCGGATCGAACCAGAGTTGCGATCCTCCTGGTGAGAGGTCGTTGATTTCGTGCTGCACATGGTAAGAGGGGCCGAGCAGGGCGCAGTCCCACTTTTTCGCGAGCGCCTGCCAGTGCAAATCGCAGGCTGCGGTCCCCCCCTCGATCGAAGCCGTTGTGCCGGCGCCGTGCTGGTGGACGATGATGCCGCGGAGGGTTTTGGCACCATCCGGGATCCAGAGCGAATAAGTCACGGCGATCTGCAATTCTCCGTCGGTCGTCGAGGCGGGATAATCGAGCTTCACAAACTGCCCGGCTCCGCGCGTTGTCCTGACGAATCCGACGGAGCAAATGGCGATCGCCGTCATGGCGAGGAGCCTGTTCCAGGCTGATCGCTGCTTCAGCGCAGCAGCCTCGACGATGACCGTTCGGAAATTCATGATTAGATCTCGATTGGGCTGCCTAACGACTTCGGAATTGTCGAGCCTCTGGCGAACCCCAGACTGGGAATCACGCCCCGCCGTTCAGCAAAAGGGCCACGGCAGGATTATCCGTCGGCTGTGCAGGAGATGCCAGCCAGCGCAACGCCCTCGAGCGCCGAGACACTGTAGCGCGGGGACGGTGCCCGAAGGATGTCTGCCGGCGGCGAAACGCAAGGCGAATGAGCTACGATCTCGTGCCCGGAATCTTTTCGGCGATGATCCGTGCTTTACCTTTCCACGAATCTTCCATCCGCCCGGCGCCACGAGCAGTCTGTTATAACAAGACCTCTTTGACGACTCGCTGCGGTTCGACTCCGGTCAGGCGCTGATCGAGCCCCTGGAACTTGTACGAGAACCGTTCGTGGTCGATCCCCAGGCAGTGCAGGATCGTCGCATTGAGGTCGTTGACGTGGCACGGGTCGCTGGCCACGTTGTAACTGAAGTCGTCGGTTTCGCCGTAGACGACGCCCCCCTTGATCCCACCTCCGGCCAGCCACATGCAGAAATTGCGCGGGTGATGATCGCGGCCGTAGTTGTCCTTAGTCAGCGTTCCCTGCGAATAGACGGTGCGGCCGAACTCGCCTCCCCAGACGACCAGCGTGCTGTCGAGCAGGCCCCGCTGTTTGAGGTCCGCCAGGAGTGCGGCGGTCGGCTGGTCGGTGTCGCGGCATTGTGAGGTGATGTCGCGGGGCAGGGTGCCATGCTGGTCCCAGCCGCGATGCAGAATCTGCACCGCCCGCACGCCCCGCTCGACCATGCGGCGTGCCAGCAGGGCACTGGCGGCAAACGTCCCCGGCTTCTGCACCTCGGGGCCGTACATCTCGAGCGTCTCCTTGGACTCGGTCGACAGGTCAATCAGGTGAGGAACACTCGCCTGCATCCGAAACGCCATTTCGTATTGCGAGATCCGCGTCTGGATTTCGGGATCCCCCAGCTCGCTGAACTCGCGCTGATTGAGCTGTGCCAAGGCATCGAGCATCACGCGTCTGTCGCGCGGTTCGACGCCCGGCGGGTTTTGTACGTACAGCACCGGGTCGCCGACGCTGCGAAGGGCCACGCCGTTGTAACTGGACGGGAGAAAGCCGCTGCTCCACATCCGCGTGAACAGAGCCTGCGCCGCCGCCCCTGATGACCAGATCGGCGTCAACACGACGAAGGCGGGGAGATCATTGCTTTCGCTTCCCAGCCCATACGCCAGCCACGAACCGAGACTCGCCTTTCCCGGGACTTCGCTCCCGGTCATCACGAACGTACAGGCTGGATCGTGGTTGATGGCATTGGTATGCACCGATCGGATGACGGCGATGTCATCGACGTGCTTTGCCGTGTGGGGGAGCAACTCGCTCACCCAGGTCCCGCAGTTTCCGTGCTGCGAGAATTTGAACTTCGACGGGGCGACCGGCAGCCGCGCCTGCCCGCTGGTCATCGTCGTGATCCGCTGTCCTTTGCGGACGCTCTCGGGCAACTCTTTGTCGAAATGCTCCTGAAGCACCGGTTTGTAATCGAAGAGGTCGATCTGGGACGGCCCACCGTTCATGTGCAGGTAGATGAGCGCCTTGGCTTTTCCGGCAAAGTGTGGCAATCCGGGCAAAGCCCGATACATCGACTGGCCCGACGCCTCGGCCGCTGCGGCTGGCCGCGCCCCCAGCAGCGACGCCAGCGCCACTCCCCCCAGGCGCAGGCCCGTGCTGCCAAAGAACTGGCGCCGCGTCTGCAATAACTGGTGTTCGAAGATCGGATTCATGGCAAAGCCTTTCATCAATTCCTCATCACTGTTTCATCCAGATTCAGCAGCAGATTCGCCAGCAGCGTGTAAGCGGCTAGTTCCGGTTCGGCCAGTCCCGGCCGCGGCTTTGACTCGCCCACGCTGACGGCGCGGTGGGCCGCTTCGGCGTCGTCGCGGTAGCGTGCGACAAACTGATCGAGCGCCTGCCGGACGATTGCCTGTTCCTCAGGCTGCAGAACGCGGGCGAGGACGGTGCGGCTGGCGAACGCAATCCGTTCGTCGGGTGTCTGGCCCCCTTCACGCAAAATCCGCTCGCCGAACGCCCGGGCTGCTTCGAAGTGCTGCGTGTCGTTCATCAGTTGCAGTGCCTGCAAGGGCGTATTGCTCCGCTCCCGCCGCGCGCAGAATTGTTCCCGGTTGGGTGCGTCGAAGTTGCTCATGAACGGGGGCGGCGCCGTTCGCTTCAGGAAGCAGTAGATACTGCGGCGGTACAGTGATGCCCCGTGATCCTGGAGATAAAACCGGGTGTTGCTGTCGGAATAGCCGACCGGTTCCCAGATGTTGGGGGGTTGATAACTCTTGGCACCCCGTCCTCCCATCTCAAGATTGATGAGCCCGCTGACATAGAGGGCGTTGTCGCGAATCTGCTCGGCGTCGAGCCGGAAACGCGGGCCCCGGGCATAAAGCCGGTTTTCAGGGTCGCGCTTGAGCAGTTCGGGAGAGACCTTCGCCTCCTGGCGGAATGTTGCCGAAGTGACCAACAGCCGCATCAATCCCCTGGTATCCCAGCCGCTTTCGCGAAAGGCGACAGCCAGCCAGTCGAGCAGCTCGGGATGGCTGGGAACTTCTCCCTGCGACCCGAAGTCAAAACTCGTTTTGACGAGACCCGTACCAAAGATCTGCTGCCAGAAGCGATTAACCGTGACCCGCGCCGTCAGGGGATGTTCGGGAGCCAGCAGCCAGTGCGCCAGATCGAGACGGGTCGGGCGGGCTGCGGGATCCGGTTTTTGCAGCGGCGGAAAGACCGCCGGGACTCCCGGCTCGACCTTCTCGCCCGGCTTGTCGTACTGCCCGCGGAGCATGACGAACGCTTCGCGCGGCTGGCTCAGCTCCTTGAAGATAAACGTGCCGGGGATCGACTCGTCGATCGTCGTTCTGGCGGCGACAGCTTCGAGCCAGGCGCGCTGCCGTTCGCGCAAATCGGCATCGACGGCGCGATGAATGTAGGCCAGGTAGTATCGCAAGAGCTTTTCTTTAACGTCAGCCGCCGGGTTCTTATCGGGTCCGGCCTTCAACACGCCGGCCAGTTCGCCGGGCACACCCGGAGTGTCTTTCCCGGCGCGCTGCTTCCACCAGACCGAGAACGACGAACGGGGATCGGTCGCCGGGATCACGTCGCCGGCGATCGCCAGACCGTCCCACCACGCGACGCCGCCAAACTGCGACAGTGCAACGCTATTCACCAGTGAGCCGGGCTTGAGGTCGAGCTTCTCGGCGGGAACTTCCAGGCGCGTCCAGCGGCGTGGTTCGGGAATTTCGCCCAGCCAGTGCTTGTCACTCTTCGCGCCGCCGAATTTACCCGCGTCCCCCCAGAACAATTTACGATTTCCTCCGGTCGAACCGATTTCGATCATCAGTGCGTCGGGCTTTTCATCGGGGTCGATGCGGACCCAGACCGAAAGACGGGCGTTTTCGGGGATCACCAGGGGCTGGATCGGGTTCTCGAATTTGTCCTGGTAATTCGAGGCGAAGGCCTGCTTGAGGGCCCGGCGCCCCTGGGGGGGAAGAATTTCGGGCCGGGTCGACCAGACCGACGCGTTCCGTGAGTTACAAGAAACCCGCGACCCCGGCAGAAAGATGTCATCGAGCCAGACATCTTCGATCGGCTGCCGTTCGGCAGGCGGATCGACCTCGGCCGGATCGGTGTATTCCACACGCGCGGCTGCCTCTTCGAGGAGGCGCTTGGCCTCAGTTTCGCGGGCCTGGGCCTGCGACAGAGCCGCCTGCTGGACTTCGGTGGTCAACTTGAAAAAAGGATCGGTTGTATTGATGTTGCGATCCATCGCCGGATCGGCCGACGACAGAAAGAACGAATACAGCGAGTAGAATTCGCGTGCCGAGAGAGGGTCGTACTTGTGATCGTGGCAGACGGCACAACCGGCCGTGAGCCCCATCCAGGTTTCCACCATCGTACTCGTGCGGTCAACTGCGTAACGGAAGACGAATTCGGCATCGATCGAGCCCCCTTCGCTCGTCGTCACATTGCAGCGATTGAAGCCGGTGGCGGTGAGCTGGTCGCGCGTCGGATTGGGAAGCAAATCGCCTGCGAGCTGATCGATCGTGAACGCGTCGAACGGTTTGTTTTCGTTGAAGGCCTTGATCACCCAGTCGCGGTAGGCCCACATCGTCCGTTCGTTATCGAGATGCAGGCCGTGCGTATCGGCGTAACGGGCGACGTCGAGCCAGTGACGGGCCATCTCTTCGCCGTAGCGCGGCGATTTGAGGTACCGCTCGACCATGTTTTCGTACGCCTGCGGAGACCCGTCGGCCTCGAAGGCGTTGACTTCTGCGATCGTCGGCGGGAGCCCGGTGAGCGCGAAGGCCACCCGGCGGATCAGCGTGCTGCGCCGCGCTTCGGGCTGCGCCGCGAGCCCTTCGCGCTCGAGACGCGCGAGAATGAATTTGTCGATGCCGTTTCGTCCCCAGTCAGCCTTGGCGACGGCCGGCTCGGCCCCCTTGGAGGGGGGCTCGAACGCCCAATGCTTCTGGTAGGCCGCCCCTTCTTCGATCCATTTCCGCAATGTCTCCTTCTGTGCCGGGGTCAGTTTCTTTTTGGAGGCTGGCGGGGGCATGACTTCCCCCTCGTCGTCAGATGTAATTCGCCGCCAGACTTCACTGTCGCCTGGCTTGCCCGGCTTGATCGGGACACCGCCATCGCGGGCCGCGAGTGCCCCGGCGGCCGTATCGAGCCGCAGGTCGGCTTTCCGCTGTTTGGCGTCGAGCCCGTGGCAGGCAAAGCAGTTTTCCGACAGGATCGGCCGCACATCGCGGTTGAAACTGATGTCCCCCGCTAGGGCTGCTTCGGCGCCGCACAGCGCCAGCACAAGTATGAAATACGATCGACCGTTCAAAGCGATCTCCCTCGAATCTCTAAGCACAACTTGCAGGATGCCTCCGGAATGCATCGCGTTGGTTCGAGCGTAAGCAACCGGCAGGCCGTCCACAAGTGCAGCCAGTGATCGTCTACGGGCCTGATCGGTTCCGCTCAGTGAAGTGGCCGCAATGAGGCTCTAGCTGCACTTTTGCCGGGTGGCCCGCCCGTCCCGCAGGGCGGGGGGGTCGCGCAGCGTCAAGATTCCGCGCCATCCGCGATCCCATTGTCAACCAGGTCCGCTTCCACCTCTTTTCTGGCAGCGGAATCTCAAGCAGCCCCTCGAATCCGCATGATGTCGAATCTTGTCCCGGCCCGCCGGGACCCGGCCGGGACCCCCGCACGCGGCCGGGCCACCCTCCCGCTTTAGGATCTTCGTACGGCCGTCGCGCGAACAAACGCCGATCGAGTTCCGTTTCTATTTCGACCGCGCTGCGTCCCACCAGCCATTAATCCGCCGCTGCAACTCGGCCACCTTGTCGGCCGATTGCGATGCCAGATCCCGTTCCTCAAACGGATCGGTTTTCACGTTGTAGAGCTCGGCATGGGACGGGGCTTCTTCAAACGAGATCAATTTCCAGTCGCCGGTACGGACCCAGCGGTGCGTCAGATTGAGTGCCGGCGTGTCGATGTTGATGGCCGTATGCACGTAGATTTCTCCGAACACGGCGTCACGAGATAGCCGCCCCTTTCCCCCAGCCGTCTCGAGGAGCGACAGCCCCGGCATGGCGGCCGGAGGAGTCACGCCACAGGCTGTAAGGATCGTGGGAGCCAGATCGATCGTCGAGACGAGGTCTTCATAGCGGCCCACTTTTGTCTGCCCCGGCCAGCGGACGAGTACCGGAGTCCGCAGCCCGCCGTCGTACGGCGACAGTTTGCTCTTCGGAGCGAAATTCCCGCGCGTCGTCCGCACTTCCCCCGTTTCCTGGATCCAGCCGTTGTCGACGACGAACAGCACGATCGTGTCGTCGCGCAGCCGCTGTTCATCGAGATAGTCGAGCAGTTTGCCGCACGTTTCATCGAACCACTCGCACATCGCGTAGTATTTCGCCAGCTTGAGATTGCGCCCATCGACGGCGTACTTCGTGAGCAGTCGCTCGGGGGGATTGTGTGGCTCGTGCGGCAGCATCGGCGCGTACCAGATGAAGAACGGCTTCGCCCGATCGGCGGCAATAAAATCGTAAAGTGGCTGCATTGTCTCGCGGCCGATGACCAGCCCGTCTTCGCCGTGCCGCCCCTTCGTTGTCATCCCGGCGGTGAAACCCGCATTCGAGAAATGCCCTTCCCAGAACTTGCCGGTCTGCAGGCTGCGGTAGCCGGCCGTCCCGAGCAATCGCGGTAGTGCCGGCGCCTGTTTGATGAAGGGATGCATCGCAGCCCGGTCAATGCCGTCGGGAGGATCGTTGCAGCAGATCTTGTGCTGATGCGCGTAGGTCCCGGTGAGGATCGTCGCCAGGCTGGCGCGGCAGAGCGACGTCGGCACATAGCCGTTCGGAAACACGGCGCTCTCGGCAGCCAGCCGATCGAGGCGCGGCGTCTGGATAACCTTGTGCCCCATGAATCCGAAGTCGGTCCACCCCTGATCGTCGGCGACGATCAGAACGACATTCGGCGGCTTGGCGTCAGCGGCCTGCACCGTCCCGCCGGTCAGTAAGAAGAGAACGATTGCTGAAGCGACGATTTGCCAGTTTGACTTCGACAAGGAGGAGAGCTTGGGAAGAGACATCGTCATCCCGTCGTTCAGAGAGGAGTTGAGAGGAAGAATCGACACTTCGAAGAATACGAAATCTGATTCGGATAACAATCCACTGATCCGTTTTCATGTGCGGTTGCACTCAAGAGTGGCAGCCTGGCGATCAGCGCAAGTTATGCCGGGACACTCAGGAGGACGAGCAACAGAAGTGGCTCCAAGGCCGCACTTGGGATCGCAAAGATGAATAATCTCAGTGTGAATAATTCTCCAAGGCGCGCGCATTGCAATTTCCGATCGCCGTGCCGCCCTAATCGGCCACTGCGATTCGACTTCTGACGACAGCCGTCGCGCGGGACGCTGCGCGCAATTGCGTGCGCCTCAGTCGCTGAATTTGATCCAACTCATTTGCTCACAGAGAGAACGATCGCGAAGAGGGTTATTCATTCCCATCCAGAAGTTATGCATTCAAGTTCAGTGATGTGTGACACAAGTTTCTGGCAGCGATCAGATTGCGGAAAATGTCAAGATGGGGAAGTGCAAAACAGGTCATTTTCCGGCCATTTTTGATATACGTCGGACGCGAACCGAAGTGACGCAGAATTGGTCCCAATCAGTCGTGTCGGGATAGTTACGGCGAATGGTGCCCGCCTCATGAGCGATGTTGCTGCGATTGCAGTCGACGGGTCACGGAAGGATACCCCGTCGGTTGTCGAACACGCACGGACCCTTTGCCCAGCGGACATCCTGAAACAGATCGATGTCCCAGAAGCGAATACTTTGAATCTTGGCCGGCCACGGCTCGCGGCCGGGTAGATTGAACTCGTGTCTGAGATAGTCGGCCAGATTGAAACCGTAGTAAATGATGTCGGTCTGGTGCACCGAGAACACAGGATTGCCTTCTGACTGCGGTTCGTCGGGCATCATCCGATGGCCGTAAATCGGTATCAATTTCGGTGCGGCCGAAACCAGTTCGCCAACAAACCGCAATGCACTCGCAAGATCGCCGGGCCTCGGTCCCCATTCGGGCAGCCAGAATTCGTTATGCTCAACGTCAAACAACACACCTGCGCGTGGCACGTTCAACCACTCCCGCAGGGCCGATTCAGTTCCCAAACGCCAGTCGGGAAATTGCTCCCCTTGAGGAAGTCCGGTTTGGAGGAACTCGCGCAGGTCGAGGGGAAAAAGAAAAGAATGCCGCTCCTGAACGCGCGACACCTCGCCGTCCGTCAATCCCGGGGCAAACCGAATTCCCTGTTCGGACAGCTGTCGGACGAAGTCTTGCCAGATCTCGTTACTCATGGCCGATTACTCCTTCCGTTGCAGTTCGTGCTCCGCCACTTCCTGGCCGAACGGGACGTCCTTTAGCGGCTCCGTTCCGAACCAGAGGATGTTGCCGTCGGGATCTTTGATTTTCATATCCAGGGCGTAGCGCTGGTTCGTTGGTCGCTGGACGATTTCAACCTTGCCGTTCGAGCGGATCTTGGCCCAGAGCGACGACAACTCGTCGACGCCGATCCAGACGCAGCCGGCTGTGAGCGGAGTGCGGCGCTCGAGCATGATGGCGTGACCGTCGCGAGAGACCGATGCGATGTACAGCGGCTGGGAGTCGCCATGCCAGTCGAGTTGGAAATCGAGTCCGCTCCGATAGAACTGGATGCTGGCCTCCACGTTGGCGACGGCAAGGACGGGGATTGTGTTTTCGACGATGTCGGGGGCCGGTGCGCTCATTTGCGATTCTTGTGGCTGATCTGTGTAGTTTGTAAGGACCGCCCCTTTTGAAGGCCCGGGTCGACTCGGGAACGAATTCTTTTATTCCCGCGACGACTCCCTAGGGTGAGTCGACGACCTGAGTACGACGTCGGCGAGGTCAAGTATTGTCGAATCGAGCGGAAGCTTCAGAGCGTTTGGATCGACACCTGGGTACGCCTGCTCAATGTCCTCGATAATTTCGAGTGTCGAGAACTCGTATGTTTCATCGTTCACAAATGCGTGAAGCCGATCATCAGGCACGAAGAAGCTATTCGGGTAATCCATTCGATCCGCCAATATTGAAAGCAATGGCCTTATCCGCGTCAGTTCGAATCCTCGGTTGGCCCAGTCGCTGAGGGTGTCCGCATTACGACAATTGAGAAGGGCCACGCAGTGGGAATACCGTGTTACAGCCATGGCGACTTCCGAGAATTCAGTGAAGGGAAATTCAATCGGGGTTGCGGTAACCACCATGATAATCGCCGGTCGGCGTTGCTGGGAATGGAATTGTCGAGAGACAAAGTGGCAGCTGCCGCAGAGCGGCGACGGAATGTAGCCAGTGGCGCCAGCCGCTGGGGCCGTCCGAACACAAACGAACAGCCCCGGAGGGGCGGCAGGAAATTGGCGCCGATCGAAAGTTGATTGCGACTCCATGTCGCCCCTCCGGGGCTGCGGTCCTCGCGCAATTGCACCAGTGGCTCACGCCACTGGCTAAATTATGTCACCCCTCCGGGGTTTTGCGGGAGTGACGATGATCCCGCTGGAATACGTCCGGCGGCTCGCTGGGGCGATTGATCCTGACCAGATCTGCGCCACGTCGATTCGCGCCGGGGCAGATGCTGAATTGGCGTCTGTCTGTTAACATTGGGTTGTCACCCCGAACTCACGCCCGGTTGCTGCCGACCTCCATGAACGCCATTCAACTTGCTCTTGATCGCCTGGTGGCCGGGCACGATCTGACCGGGGACGAAGCGTATGCCGCCGTGTCACAGATCATGGAGGGGCAGGCCAGCGAGGTGGAAACGGCGTCACTCCTCACGGCGCTGCGGATGAAGGGGGAGGCGATCAGCGAGATTGTCGGCGCGGCGCGGGCCATGCATGAACGGGCCACGCCGATTCGCACCCGGCACAAGGGGCTGCTCGATACATGCGGCACGGGTGGAGACGAGTTGCACACGTTCAACATCAGCACCGCGGCAGCATTCGTCGCGGCGGCCTGCGGCGTGCCGGTTCCCAAGCACGGCAACCGCAGCGTCTCCAGTACGAGCGGCACGGCTGACGTTCTGGAACAACTCGGCGTCAATATCCAACTCGGAGCCGATCTCGTCGGACGGTGTGTGGACGAATTGAAGATCGGGTTCTGTTTCGCGCAGCTCTTTCATGGCGCGATGAAGCACGCCGCCCCCGTCCGCAAGCAGTTGCGGTTTCGCACGATTTTCAATCTGCTGGGGCCACTGACAAACCCGGCACGCGCCGAGTACCAGCTCGTCGGAACGGGGCGCGTCGAAACGGCTCACCGGCTGGCTCGGGCGCTGGCCGAACTGGGACGCAAACACGCGTTTGTCGTGTGCGGCGCCGACCAGCTCGATGAAGTCAGCCTGTGGGGAACGACGACGGCGTTCGAAGTCACCGGCGGGTTCGTCGTGGAGCATCGCTGGACTGCTGAAACATTCGGTCTTCCCGTTTGCCAGGTCACCGATTTGCAGGTCGGATCGCCTGAGGAGAGTGCGGCCGTACTGCGCAGCGTATTTGCCGGCGACAAGGGACCTGCACGCAACATGGTGCTGGCCAATGCGGCGGCCGCACTGATGGCGGCCCAACGCTTTGTCGACCCGCGCGCGGGTGTCGATGCAGCAGCGCAGGCGATCGATTCGGGGAAGGTGGCGAAGCTCGTGCAACGCCTGGCTGAATTGACGAAGTCGCTGGGCGTTGGGGAGAAGAGCGGACCGTGATGGAAACAAGTCGCAGTTCCACACGGGGCTGACCAGGTCGTTTTGCCCCAGCGAGCCGGTGGGTTTATCCCACCGGGATCGGGTCCAACGGCATATGCGGTACCGGATGACATTTCGACTGCTGCGGGCGCTTCGCGACGACGGAAGTTCAACGACAACTTCAACCGTGAAAGCAGTTCACCCGATTCCGCGGGAATAAATCCCGCGGCTCGCTGAGTTTATCCCACCGGGATCGGGTCCAACGGCATATGCGGTACCGGATGACATTTCGACTGCTGCAGGCGCTTCGCGACGACGGAAGTTCAACGACAACTTCAACCGTGAAAGCAGTTCACCCGATTCCGCGGGAATAAATCCCGCGGCTCGCTGGGTTCATCCCACCGGGATCGAGTCCAACGGCGCATTCGGTTTCGAATGACTTTGCGACTCGTCGCAGGCGCTTCGCGAGCTTGGAAGTCGAACGACGATTTCGACCGCGAAAGCAGATCACCCGATCCCGACGGGATAAACCCGTCGGCTCGCTGGAGCGAGTCGCCCCTTTGACAGTCCTCCCTGCGTTTGTTGTAATCAATCTCGACGCGAACGAAAGTCTCGTTCCGATATGTGAACGATGCCGGCAGGTCGGATGATGCCCAAGGAGTGGCGGTTTTCGCCGTTTGACGAGGTTCGCGTGCGAAGCCTTGCCGGGGCGCTCGGCATCTCCCCCGTGCTGGCCCAGGTTCTCACGGCGCGCGGATTTGAATCTCCCGAGCGCGCGAGTGCGTTTCTCGATTCGCGGCTCACTGAACTCCACGACCCTGAACGGCTCCCGGGGATTCCGGCTGCTGCCGATGCGATCGTGGCGGCGCTTCAGGCTAACCGCCGGATCACAATTTACGGCGATTACGATGTCGACGGCGTGACGGCCACGAGCCTGCTCTGGCACTGCCTGCGGCTGGCCGGCGGCCAAGTCGAATACTACGTCCCCCACCGGTTGGAAGAAGGTTACGGTCTCAACTGCGATGCGCTGACCACACTGCACGAACGGGACCCGGCGATGCTGGTGGTCACCGTCGATTGTGGGATCTGCAGCGTGCGCGAAGCCGAGTTCGCACGCGAGCTCGGGCTGGAACTGATCATCACCGATCACCACGAACAGGGTCCGACGCTTCCGTCGGCGACGGTCCTCGTGCATCCGCGCCTCCCTGGAACCGACTATCCGTTCGGCGACCTGTGTGGCGTGGGGGTGGCGTTCAAGCTGGCGTGGGCGATCTGCGCGCGGCTGGGTGACGGCAGGAAGGCGTCGCCGCAGATGCGGGAATTTCTGTTGTCGGCGGTCGGCCTGGCGGCGATCGGTACCGTCGCCGACGTCGTGCCGCTCCTGGATGAGAATCGCGTCCTCGTCAAATATGGGCTCAAGAGCCTGTGCGAGCGCGGGTCGCTGGGGCTTCGCGCGCTGCTCAAGGCGACGGGACTGGCTGATCGCGAGGTTCTCGACTCTGAAGACATCGGCTTCACGATCGCGCCCCGAATCAACGCCGCGGGGCGTCTCGGCCAGGCGCGGCTGGCGGTCGAACTGCTGACGACCGACAATCCCGAGCGTGCCGCGATGCTGGCGGTGTATCTCGAGGAGCAGAACAAGGCCCGCCAGATTGTTGAGCGCAAGATCCTCAAACAGGCCAAAGAGCTGGTGGCCGCCAACCCCGAGTGGGCCGATCACCCGGCGCTCGTGCTCGAACATCACGAATGGCACGCCGGTGTGATCGGGATCGTCGCCAGCCGCGTCGCCGAGCTGTTTCAAAAGCCAGCCATCCTGATTTCGCGAGCGGCGGCCGACCAGCCCGGCCAGGGATCGGCCCGCACGTTCGGGCGACTCGATCTGCACGCGGCGCTCACATCCTGCGCGAGCCATCTCGTCACGTATGGCGGACACCGGGCGGCGGCGGGTTTGAAAATCGCCGGCGAGCGCGTGGCGCCGTTCCGCGAGGCATTCTGCCGGTTCGTCGGCGAAAATCAAGAGGTCGGCCGCGAGGATCTCGAGTTGCGGATCGATGCCGAAGTGCGGTTGGCTGATCTGACGCTCAAGGCGGTGCTGGAACTCGACCGTCTGGGGCCGTTCGGGCGTGCCAACCCGCGCCCCGTGTTCGCCAGCACGCGCGTCGAACTGGCCGAGCCGCCGCGAAAGATGGGAGAAGGGGAACGGCACCTCGACCTGCGGGTGAAGCACTACGGCAAGGTGATGCGGGCGATCGCGTTCGGACGGGGGGAATGGGCCGACGAAATTGCGGCGGTCGAGGGACCGATCTCGATCACGTATGCCGCGAACATCAATCGATTCCGTGGCCAGCAGAACGTGGAACTTCAGCTCCTCGACTGGCAACGCGGGAAGTAGACTACGAGTTGTCCTCGAACCAGCGAGCCGACGGGTTTATCCCGGCGGGATCGGGGTCCATGCCACGTCGCACTCATTCGCGGAACCCAGCCTGAATCGGTAGCGGAATCGCGTGGAGCCCGAACGAACTATTCTGTTTGCAGTGCCGTTCCATCCGACTCCGACGGGATCAACCCGTCGGCTCGCTGGGGCGAATCGTGAAGTTGTTTCGATTTCCTCATTGATCCGAATGGTACGGCAAGAATGTCGCGATCGGTCGAGCAACAGCGCCTGATCGGTCAGTTGCGGAAGCACGGAATCAGGGATGAGCGCGTGCTGACCGTGATGGAAGAGGTTCCGCGCGACCGATTTGTCCCCGAGGCGTTGCAGGAGGCCGCGTTCGAAGATCACGCCCTGCCGATTGCCGCCGGGCAGACCATCAGCCAGCCCTACATGGTGGCCCTGATGACGCAGGAGCTGGCGCTCACGGGAACGGAAACCGTACTCGAGATCGGAACGGGAAGCGGTTATCAGGCGGCGATCCTGGCGCGGCTCTGCCGGCACGTTGTCACGATCGAGCGGATCGCCGAGCTGTCTCGCGCCGCGCAGATCGTTCTCGCAGAACTGGGTGTGAGGAACGTCGAATTCCGGATCGGCGACGGCACGCTGGGCTATCCGGAACGTGCACCGTACGACGGGATCATCGTCACGGCCGGCGCGCCGAAAATCCCGCCGCAGTTGTTCGAACAGCTCGCCGACGGGGGACGGCTCGTGATCCCGATCGGGACCGACCGACCGCAGATTCTGCAGTGCATCACTCGCCACGGCGATCGGGCGAAGATCACCGATGTCTGCCCATGCAGCTTCGTCCCATTGATTGGCGAGGATGCGTGGCCGGAGGACGCTGAGCGGGAAAGTGGAGAGTAGAAAGGCGAGGAGAAAGTACGCGATGTCGCGAGTGTCCTATCGAAGTGCTTCGACAGAGCGAGCCGACGGGTTTATCCCGTCGGGATCGGGTTCCATGCCACGTCGCACTCATTCACGGAACCCATCCTGAATCGGTAGCGGAATAGGGCCGAGGTCGAGCGGACTATTCTGTTTGCCGTGCCATTCCGTCCGACTCCGACGGGATAAACCCGTCGGCTCGCTGGGATTCAGTCACAATCGGAAACCGAGAGCACTCAGTCGGGTGCGCACCCCGTCCTCCTTCAGCAGCGCGACAAACGCCTGCACGGCCGGGCGATCGAGTCGATTGCGGGGGATGACAAAATCGTAGCGCTCCTCCTGGAGAGGAATAAAATCGAGTTCGTAGGAACGGGCCACGGTGTCGATGGCGACTCCCCAGTCGGCCCGGTTGTGCCGCACGGCGGCGGCGACCGCGTTGTGCGAACGGGCCTGCACGGCGTAACCGGGCGGATGCTGCGCTGCGGCGATTCCGATTGAGTTTGCCGCCAGCAACCGGTCGATCAGGATCCGCGTGCCGCTCCCGGCGTTGCGATTGACCATCGTACAGTGCGGGTCGGCCAGGGCGGCGGCGAGTGCGTCGGCCGGCGACTTCCCCGCGAAACGCCGATCGTCCGGCCGGTGCACGATCCCCTGCAACCGCCCGTAGCCGGGGATGAATTCCAGCCCGGGGGTCACCAGATGCTGGTTGTAAGTTCCCGTTTCGGGATCGAGCAGATGAATTCCCGCCAGATCGCACTGACCGCGCCGCGCCGCAGCCAGCCCGCCGGTGCTTCCCACATACAGCGACTTCACGGCGACGCCGCGACGCTGCAACTGGCCGAGCAAGTAATCGAGCCCCACACAATGACTGCCAATGACGACGAGATCGGCGGGTTTCAGCTTCTGGCCCAGGAGCTGCACTTCGACTGTGCTCCCCGCCTCCAGGATTTCGGTGTGCTGGTCGATCACGATAAAACCATCGGCGCCACTGAAGGTCGTGACTGAACCCGATCCCTTCCCCATCGGAAACGCAATCAGCGAGCGTTCACCCATAGTCGAGGAACCATCGCCAGCGTCGGAACTTTCGCCGGCACTGCCATGCACCAGATTGACGAGCAGGTATTCAGTCCTCCCCCGCTCCGAGTTGACTCTGAGCGGAAGCGACGCGGCGACGCGCTGAGACGTCTGTGTCGGTCGCCCGGCCAGCGCACGAATCACGGGGGCGACAAATTCGTGAAACGTGAAGATCGCCGACGTCGGAAACCCCGGCAGGATCACGACCGGTTTCCCCTGCGTCACGGCCAGACAGATCGGTTTGCCCGGCTTGAGGGCGACTCCGTGGGCGATGATTCCGGGATCGCCGAGCCGGCTCACGACGCGGTACGAACGATCCCCGGCCCCTTTGGACGTCCCCCCCGAGAGGAGCAGAATGTCGCAGGCGAGTCCCTCGCGGACCCGCTCTGCGAGGCGAGTTTCGTCGTCGGCGACGATGCCCAGCAAAACCGGTTCGCCCCCCTGCTCGCGGACGGCCGCGGCGAGGATGGCGGCGTTCGAATCGTAAACCGAGCCGGCGGTCGCGGCAAAGCCCGGTGCGACGATTTCGTCACCCGTCGAGAGGATCGCAACTTTCGGCCGACGAACGACCGGCACGCGGGCCAGCCCGATCGCCGCCAGGACGCCGATCTCACGGGACGACAGCACCTGCCCAATCCGCAGCACCGTTTCACCGCGGGAGATATCGGTCCCCGCAAAGGTTACATGTTCGCCCGGTGAGACGGCGCGAGTGATTTTGAGCGTTGTGCCAGCTTCAACGGTATCCAAACGGGTTCCGTCTCCCTCCGGGAGAGGGAGATTGAACAAGTCCGAATACTCGACCATCAAAACGGCATCGGCGCCGCGCGGCACGATGCCGCCGGTCGCGATTGTCGTGGCCCGGCCGGGGCCGACGATTTCCTGCGGTACTTTTCCCGGCGACAGAATCTCGAGATTCAGCTGCACGAACCGGGGCGCCGCTTCGGTGGCGCCAAACGTGTCGGCCGCCCGGAGGGCGAAGCCGTCGACATTGGCACGATCGAACCCGGGTACGTCGATCGACGCGATGACGTCCTCGGCGAGGACGCGGTCGAGAGCTTCGTCGAGCGGGATCGATTCGGGAGGGCCGGGGGTCAGCGTGAGATGCGCACGAAAGCGGCGCTCGGCCTCGTCGCGGTCGATCACGTCGAGGAACTGCTCCTGCCGGGCTGCTGCGTTCAGGTCGTGCATGGAAGAATCAATGATACTGGGAAACCTGCCGTCGGGGTGGTGATCGTTTAACCCGGAGCCGGGCACCACCGCAAATCGCGGTGGTCCGACGCCCTGTCACACTGGGGCCTCGCCGTTGGCTCGGGGTTAAACAAGTTTTCTCTCGGTGAATGTCAGTTGGATCAGTGAATCTGTCCGGGTACGAGTCGATACGTATGCTCAGGAGACCCTGCCACAGCCGTGTTAGCCCGGTGGGTCATACAGATAAACGGTAACGCTGGCGCCAGGAGGGTAGCCTTCGAGTTCGGCGGGAACGACCACGAAGCCGTCGGCGGCAGTCGTGGACGACAGGATCGAGGCGCCGCTGGTCGCCACTGGTTCGACACTGCCTGCCACGAGCCGCACGCGCGTGTAATCGACGCGCCCCACGGCCGAGACGATTTTCCGACCGACCGGCGCGACATGCGAGGTGTAGGGCCAGTCAGGAGAACGGCCACCGCACAGGCGAATCGCTCGCCCCGCAAAGAAATCATACGCGCACAGGCACGATACCGGATTTCCCGGCAATAGAAAAACCAGCGCCTTCCCGATACGCCCCGCCCCGGCAGGGCTCGAGGGACGCATCGCCACGCCGTGAACGGCCAGCGTCCCGAGTTCGGCAACGAGCTGGGGGGCATAATCCTCGGCCCCGACACTCGAACCACCACTGACCAGGATGACATCGGCATCGCCGGCGGTCAGCCGCGCAGCGATTGTGCCCCGATCGTCGCCGATGAGTTCGGCCGCGACAATCTCTCCGCCGTCGCGCCGTACCAGGCCGGATAACATTTCAGAATTCGAATCGACGATCTGGGATTTCGCCGGTTCGACCCCGGGGGGGACGAGCTCGTTCCCGGTCGCAATGATCCGCACTCGCGGCCGCCGCACGACCGGGATTTCGGAGATCCCCACCGACGCCAGGAGGCCAACATCCTGCGGCCGCAATCGGCGACCCTCGTGCAGGACCGTCGCACCGGCGCGCACGTCTTCACCGCGCGGGCCGACGTTTTTCCCGGGAGGGACTGCCGCCATGGCCTCGACCTGCGCACCCGACTCGCGCGCGAACTCGGCAGGCAGGACGGCGTCGGCACCGGGGGGAAGCGGTGCGCCGGTCATGATCCGCGCGGCGGACCCGGGGGGAATCTCACGGTCCAGGGGTCGCCCCGGGAGCACCTCGCCGGCGAGGTGGAACGGCAGCGGGTTGTAGTCGCCGGCCCCGACAGTTTCGGCGCCGCGCAGCGCATAGCCATCCATCGCCGAGCGTGCGAACGACGGGACATCGTAGCGGGCAATGACATCGGTTCCCAGAACGCGCCCATGTGCCGCGCCGGGCGAAACCGCTTCGACCGGGAGCCGCGCAGCCTGGACGTCAATCCAGGCCAGGACAGTCTCGACTCGCGATCGTTCGCGAAAACCCGACATGCGAATGTCGTCGGTGTGAGAATTTTTGTCAGGCATCAGAGGAAAATCCAGCGTCGCGCAGGGCCGCCTCGTAATCAGACGGAGTGTTGATGTTTCGCAGCGAGCAGAGCAAAGGATCGGCAGCACGCAGCTGTGCCACGTCGATCTCTCGCGCCCGGGCCACTTCAAGCAGGAAGACGGGGCGCAACCGCCCCTCGGCGACGAGCCGGCGGACGGCAGGTTCCAGTTGCGTACGATAGACTGCCGCCAGCGGGTGATGGTATTTCCCGTCCCGGGGGATCGCCAGATCGAAGTCGCCGAGCGCATCAATGACGCCGCGGACAAACGCCGGTTCCAGGAGGGGAACGTCGCAGGACGACGCGAAAGCGGCCTGGGCCCGACCGGCCAGGGCCGCGAGGCCCACCGCCAGCCCCGCCAGGGGGCCGAGTGCTTCGTCTTCGTCGCGGACGATTTCGACGTTGGCGGGAAGTTCGGGAACGTCCTGCCCGGGAGCCGCCACCACCACGATGGGTGACACCACTCCCGATAGAATCCGCACGACGCGCGGCAGCATCAGTTCGGGGCCGAACGGGAGCCACGCCTTGGGGCGTCCCATCCGCGAGCTGCGCCCGCCGCACAATACGATACCGCCGAAGTTGCGAGGTTCGTCCATCCTGTCCACGGTAACGGCGGCGACCGGCCGGGACAACTACGGCTTCCAGCGCAGGCGCTCTTCGAGGAAATCGCGGCGTTCTTTCTGGAGCGACTCGAAAAACTCACGCAACTGCGTCCTTTCCAGATCGATCTGCCGCAGCAGGTCGGCGTGGGTCGTGGCGTGGTCTTCCCGATCGGCTTCGAGGGCGGACTCCTTCTCAACCAGCGCGGCTTCCCGTTCAGCGAACTCGGTCTCTTGTGCCGTCAGCGCGGCAGAACGCTCGTTTGCTTCGGCTTGGAAGCGTTCCCGATCGGCATGCAGGCCGGCGACGGCCTCGGTCGCGTGACGCTCCCGATCGGCAATATTCGCGTCAATCTCCCGCACGCGCGCTGATTCTGCCAGGATCGCGTCGCGTTCGGCTTCAAAGTCGCGCTTGTCGGTGTTGAGCTGTTCCCGTTCGGCTGCGAGTTCCTCGACATGGACTTTGAGATTCTCCCAGTCCTTGGTAATCTGCTCGCGATCCCCTTCGAGTTGCTTTTGCCCTGCCTCGAGTTGCTGCTGCGACGCGCGGACGATCTCGGAAGTAGTGGCGACTTCCTGACGCTGCGCGTCAACCTGGCGGCGGTCGTCTTCGACCCCGGCGCGCAACGCGTCGATTTCCGAGAGCATTTTGGCCCGATCGACGGCGGCCTGTTCGGCGTCGTGTCGGAGCTGCTCCCGCTCCAGTTTGAGTGCTTCCGTCTGCTGTTTGAGCTCCTCCGCCCCCTTCTTGGTTTCCTCATCGAGGACGTATTGCTCGGGCTCTTTCTGCGACTTGTCTTTGCCACCGGTTGTCGACTTGGAGCGTTCCTTGGCGTCGGTGGCCGCTGCGCCCCCCAGCGCTGGGGGGCGCGGGGACTTCCCTGGCTCCTGGAAGAGAGGCCCGAGCATCCCCGACTCGGCGGCGTCGACCGGTTCGCCGAAAGCCGGATACTTGCCCAGGAACATCCGGTGCAGCATTTCCCAGTCGAGGAGTGCCGCTCGCTCGACCCGCTCGTCGGCCGAGACGGCTGCGTCGCGGGCGATGGTCGCGGCTTCGGCGACGCGTGATGCTGATTCATCGATGTCGTCGGCGACGCTGGCTTCGAGGGCCGCCTTGGCGGCACAGATGGCGGCATACGCCGCATTCGCCGCGTAGGCCGCCCGTTCATCGGGAGGCTGCAATTCGCTGGCGACGATGACGGCCCGGACCGTGCCGTCCTCGGCCGCCGCGAGCTCATCCGGACCAACGTTTCCGGCAGCCGCCAGCGCCTGGGTGATCTGGACTGCCGCGTCGATCGCCGACAAGCAGGATTTGGCTTCGGCGTGGCTGTCATCGAGATGAAACAGTCCCGCGACGCGACGCGCGCAGCGTGATGCGTACGCCAGCAGCGCGTAGAGCGGGAGTTCCTTCAGGTCGGTCGGAGACTCAGCAACGGCCATCGGTCGGTTCTGTTTCGGATGCAGCCTTCGCATGTCGAATTTCAGACTCACGCGGTGGTGTCTGAATTCGCCATCCCCCTGCTGCAGCCTGGTCCGGGTCGGTTTGTGCGCAACTCACTCAATAATCATAGCTTATGAATTGAGGGACAACGAAAATGTTGCTTTGTTGCATCTATTTGGCGCGTAACATGTTGCGGTAAATCAACTTTTCCCGATAGGAATAATTGGCATATTTATCGAAGCAACCGAAGCAGATGGACCGGCCCGCTTGCCGGAAGCCGGACTCCCCCCGAGAATGCACAACATGCCTGCTGCACGGCTCAGTGACGATCATCGCATTCTGGATGCGCGAGGTCCGAAAAACGCCGTTGATCCGTTCGTTGCGTATGCGTTTCTGGTGGAATCGGAAGCCATCGCCGTGGGCCGTGTGGAAGACGTGGCAACGATCTTCCTGACGAATCGCGAGTGCCCGTTTAAGTGCCTGTTTTGCGACCTGTGGAAGAACACGACCGACGAACGCGTTCCGGTCGGGGCGATCCCGCGGCAGATCGACCTTGCGCTGGCGCAATTGCCTGCCGCCCGGCACGTGAAACTCTATAACAGCGGCAATTTCTTCGATCGCCAGGCGATACCACCCGAGGACTACCCGGCGATTGCGCAGCGCGTGGCGCGATTTCGAACGGTGATCGTCGAGAATCATCCACGGCTGTGCGGCCCGGTGTGCGTCGAATTTCGGGACCTCCTCGCCGAGAGTGCAGCACGAATCAACGCCGACGCTGGCACGCCCGAGTTGGAAATCGCGCTCGGCCTGGAAACCGTGCATCCGGGCGTCCTGCCGCGATTGAATAAGCAGATGACGGTTGACGATTTCCGCCGGGCGTGCGAGTTTCTGGTCGGGAACGGGATTGCGCTGCGGGCGTTCATCCTGCTGAAGCCGCCGTTCGTCGCTGAAGAGGACTGCGTCGATTGGGCGGTGCGTTCAATGGCCCTGGCCTTCGATTGCGGGGTGAGAGTCTGCTCGGTGATTCCCACGCGGGGCGGGAACGGCATCATGGAGCGTCTGGAAGCGGAAGGAAACTTTGCGCCGCCGCGTCTGGCATCGCTGGAGCGGGCCTTGACCGAAGGGCTCACTCTCGCGCGCGGCCGGGTGTTCGTCGATCTGTGGGACGCCGAACGTTTCAGTGGATGTCCGCGCTGCGGACCGGCGCGGATCGATCGGTTGCGAACGATGAACCGTTCGCAGCAGATTCTTCCCGCGATCGAATGCTCGTGTACGTAATTGAGACTTGAATGGCCAAACTGCATTTTGACGTGGCGATCGTCGGTACGGGCTTCGGCGGCAGCCTGACTGCCCTCATTCTCGATCGCCTCGGGCTCCGGCCGGTGCTCATCGATCGGGGGAGCCACCCGCGGCTGGTTCTCGGGGAATCCTCGACGCCGCTGGCGAACATGCTGCTCAAGTCGCTGGCCCGGAAGTACGGCCTGTCGCGCATTGAGCCGCTGGCTGAGTATGGCACCTGGCAGCGCGAGTATCCCGAGTTGACCTGTGGCCTGAAGCGCGGGTTCAGTTACTTTGGCCACATTCCGAACCAGCCCTTCACGCCGCGGGCCGACCATGCCAACGAGCTGCTCGTCGAGGCCAGCTTCGGCCCGCCGGATGCCGACACTCATTGGTTCCGTCCCGAGTTCGACCATTTGCTCGTGCGCGAGGCACAGGCCGCGGGCATCAGCTTCTTCGACCGGACCGACATTGCCAGCCTGTCGGGGGGTGAGCCGTGGCGGCTCGCCTGCCGGCGCGGCGACGAGGCGTTTGAGGTCACCTGCGACTTCCTGATTGACGCTTCGGGAGAAGGGAGCTTTCTCTCGCGGCATCTCCAGATTCCGTTCGACCCGCAGCCGATGCGCACCTCATCTCGCGCCGTGTTCGGGCACTTCACCGGAGTCGAATTGTGGCGGACGTTGCTGGAGCGCCGCGGCGCGAACACCGCCGATCACACGTTCGACTGCGACGACGCGGCCCTGCATCACATTTTCGACGGCGGCTGGATGTACGTGTTGCGCTTCAACAATGGCGTGACGAGTGCGGGATTTCTGATCGATTGCCAGCGGCATCCGATGGACCCGGCCATTTCCGCTGAACAGGAATGGCGGATCTGGCTGGACCGCTACCCCTCGGTGGCGGCGCAGTTTTCCAGGGCCGAACTGACCCCGCTGTGCGGTACGATCCGCCGCACGCAGCGGCTGCAGCGCCGCGCCCGCCGGACGGCCGGCCCCAATTGGGCGATGCTCCCTCTGGCGGCGTACACGCTCGATGCACTGCACAGCACGGGGAATGCCCATACGCTGTTCGGGATCGAACGCCTGGCTGCTATTTTCGAGCGCCGGCTTAGCCGAGACGGATTGTATGGCGCGCTCCAGGAGCATGAGCGCTCACTGAACGCCGAGATCGACCTCGTCGATCAGATCGTGCATGGCTGTTACCGGGCATTTGTGAACTTCGACCTGCTGGCGGCGTTTGCCATGTTCTACTTCGCCGGGGCGCACAATAGCGAAGACCTTCGCCGCCGGGGGCAGGATGGTCCAGGATCGCTGTTTTTAATGGCGGACAATCCCGAATTCCGCCGGGCAGTAAACGAATGCTACGATCGGCTCATTCAGATCACCGCCGACGGAGCGCCGCCACAGTCGCAAGTCCGGGAATACTGCGACCTCGTGAAGCGACAGATCGCCCCGTTCAACATCGCCGGCCTGTGCGACGACTCCCGCCACAACATGTACCCCTTCATCGTCCCCGCGTGATCGGCGCTGTCATTGAGCAACGCAGACAGCCGTAACGGAAGTGGTAACCGCGGATGACGCGGATCCGCACGGATAAATAAGACGCGATTGCGTGACCATGTCCGCCGGAATCCACACTGCAAGCCTGTCGTTTTTTTGTGTGCCAGGCATATTGTGAATTTGGCAAAGAGATTAGCCATCGAAGGAGACAGAAGGACAGGAACACTAATCGACGCTGATCTCCACTAATCGATTAGTGTCGATCAGCGTCGATTAGTGTTCCCAATTCGTCCGTCCGTGTTTTTTCTGCGTCCATCGGTGTCATCCGCGGTGCCGTTTTCCGTCGCACAACCGGCGATTTTCGTGTCTTTCGCGTATTTCGTGGTTCCCCCAAAACCGCAGTCAGAGTGCCAGCGACTCCCGGTTGCCAGGATTGGTCTCGACCAGATTGCCCAAATCTGCGAAGACTCCCCGCTTAGCTTGCGGTAATAGGTCGCCGGCGGGCCCCGGCCGATCTGCGATCGCGATTTCGAACGGAATCGAAACACCAATTCACGGACGTGAGCTGTCATGGAACTTCCCAGTCGCGGGCGCGGTGACATTCTCCTGCCGCCCGGTGAGATGGCGTCGATCAGAGAGCGTCTGCGCAGCATCGCCGGCCGGCACGACCTGACGACCGTCATTGCTTGCGCCTTCGATCACCGCACGCGCATCCTGCCTTTTATCTATGCCGACTTGCGAATGGCCCCGGCGGGAGTGCGCGCGATCGGTTCGGCGCTGGTGGACGCGGGGTTCAGCAAAACGCGGATTGTGCTTCAGCAGTGGAACAAGAACTTCAGCCCGGCGGAAATGCGGCTCGATGGACGGATGCCCGATATTTTCATGGTCTCGAGCATGCACCTGCACTCGGCCGAGTGCGATCGGCTGATTCAGGAAGCGTGCCGGATCGACCCGGCGCAGCGGCCGCTGATCATCGCCGGCGGACCGCGCATGATCTATGCGCCGTGGGAAGTCTTCAGCGCCAATCCCGATCACGTCTGGGGGGCCGACGTCGCGGTTACCGGCGAAGAATACGTCACGTTGAGTCTTCTCGAAGTGCTGCTGGCGATGCGGGCCGAGGGAGAATCGATTCGCTCGACATTCATCCGTGCCCGCGACAGCGGCGCGCTCGACGGAATTGCGGGTCTCGTTTACAGCCGCGGTTCGAGCGTTGACGGGCCGGCCGAGGAACTCGTCGATACGGGAATCCAGCGCCTGCTGGGCGATCTCGACGAACTCCCCCATCCGGTTCTCGGTTACCAGTTGCTCGAAGCGCCCAGCCAAGAGGCGACGCTCGCGGCGCACGCGCTGCCCCCCAAGCGGGTCCGCAAGCATTCGCTGGTGTCTTCGCTCGTGCTGACCATCGGCTGCAAGTTCCGCTGCTCGTATTGCCCGATTCCGGCGTACAACCAACGGCAGCATCGCGGCAAGAGTGGCGAGCGGATCGCCGACGAGATCGAACAAATCTCCAACGCGTACGGCATCATCAACTTCTTCGGGACCGACGACAACTTTTTCAACGAGACGAAACGGACGATGGAAATCGTCGAGCCGCTGGCCCGTCGAGCCGCCACGGGGAAGCGCCCCTTCTGCAAGATCCGCTGGGGGACCGAAGCGACCGTCCACGACACAATCCGGATGAAAGAGCATCTGCCGCTGATTCGACAGGCGGGACTGCGGGCCGTGTGGATGGGAGTCGAAGATCTGACCGGTACGCTGGTGAAGAAGGGGCAGAATGAGAGCAAAACGATCGAATCGTTCCATCTGCTCCGCCAGAATGGAATCATGCCGATCCCCATGATGATGCACCACGACACGCAGCCGCTCGTCTCGCGCAAGACCAATTACGGCCTGGTGAATCAGCTCCATACGCTGCGGAAAGCCGGTGCCCTGTACATGCAGGTGCTGATGCTCACGCCGTCGCCCGGTTCGAAGTGGTATCGCGACACGTACACATCGGGGCTGGCGTTCGACAGCGTCGACGAGCAGCCGATTGCCGCGCACATCATCGACGGCAATTACGTCGTCGCCTCAAAGCATCCGCGTCCGTGGCTCAAGCAGCTCAACCTGCTGGCGGGCTATACGTACTTTTTCAATCCGCTGCGGCTCCTGGCGTCACTGGTGTTCTCGAAATCGAACATTTACCTGGCGGATGCCGAGACCCGCCCCGCCGCCGAGATCGCACGGTATTCGCCGCTCAAGCGGCTGACGCGCAAGATCTATCTCAAATTCCGGGCGCACGTGACCGACGCGGGGATTCAGGCGTTCGGCATGCTGGGGCTGTTTCACACGTACCGGCGGACGCTGGGCTGGGCCTGGAAGCTGTACCGCAGCCCGATCGAACATTCGAGCGAAGCGCCCACCAGCATGCTTCCCATGCGCGCCCCCGATGGCGGCCCGGCCAGCCACGCGCTGCCGGGAACGCCGACCGTCGAAGCCGCGCCCACGATCGTGCCGCTCAACCGGTTCCCGCAACTGCCAATCCGAGACGCGGCGTAGCACGCGCGCAAAGACGCCGGGTGGCCCGTCCGCGTGCGCAGCACCGGGCGGGTCGCGAAGCGACAAGATTCGGCGCCATCCGGAATCAAACGGAATTGGAACTTCAGCATTGCCAATCCTGGTTGCAAGTTGCCGTCAAATCGAGAGCCTGCGAATGACAATTCCGGGATGAATTCCTTCCGGGCGCATACTTGTGGGAGAGCCAAGCTCGGGCAAAGCGAACGGTGTCGAATCTTGTCCCGGCGAGCCGGGACCCGGCCGCCCTGCGGGACGGCCGGGCCACCCGCCCGGTTTTGCCTGGCGCACCCGCGTTTGTCGGATGCATGCGTAAATCCCGCGGCTATCAAACAACCGATTGCCCGGTCCCCAGTCTCCGGGTACACTGCTCTCATCGCAGCCCATGCGGTCCGGTTGAATCCTTGAAACAACGGAGCCAGCTCATGCATGCTCTTTCGCGGCGGGAATTCACTCAGCAGGCACTCGGGTCGATTCTGACGATGTCGCTGCTGGAGACGCTCTTCCAGTGCGACGCCATCGCCGCCGACGTGAAACCGGCGACGGTCAAATGGCTCACCGACGTCAACCAACTCGGCTGGGACCTCAAGGACAAGAAGCTCACCCAGCTCGAGTGGCAGAAGAAGATTGAAGAGCTCTACTCGCGGGCCGACGTGGCCGATTTCCTGCGACTGATCGATTTCGACAAGCTGACCGAGAACGTCGAGTTCGTCGACCACGGGGCCAAGAGCCTGTCGGTGAAGTTCCCGCAGATCGAGGGATTTCCAGAGAAACTTGCCTGGGGGCGCCAGATTTTCGCCCTCAAGAAAGACCGCTCGGTCGTGCCGCACGGGCACAACAACATGGCGACGGCATTTCTGATCCTGAAAGGAAGCTTCCGCGGCCGGCATTACGACCGGATCGAAACCCAGGAGAAGCACCTGATCATCAAGCCGACGATCGACCGCAAATTCGGCGTCGGCGAGTGCTCGACCGTTTCGGACGACAAAGACAACGTCCACTGGTTCCAGGCACTCGACGAACCGGCGTTCATCTTCAACATCCACGTGATGGGGATCAACCCCGACAACTCCGAGCCGACCGGCCGGATCTACGTCGACCCCAACGGCGAAAAACTCAAAGACGGCCACGTCCGTGCCCGGCTGGTCGAATACGCGGAAGTCACGAAGTTGTACGGGTGACGCGCCGCGCTTGAGTGCGCCGAGAGAACGTACATCGTTTAACCCGAAGCCAGCACCGAGGGCGTGTGTCCCGTTTCGCTCCCAGTTCTGCACCCGTAAGACTAAGATCGGGTGATGGAAACAGAACGGCCCCCCACGGTCAGGTTCGCGATCTGGGCACCGGCGGTGATGTTGGCACTGATTATGCTCGGTGCCCCTCCGCTTGTTCTATTGATCTGGGCGGCTGTCATCGGTGCAAATGCAATTCGATGGGCCACGCGCCGGGTGGGCCGACGTGACGATCCGCGGTACGCCAAGCGCCCTCCCGACCCTCCGTGACTTACGTCGAACGACCCGGCGCGTCGCCGATACTGCGATCCAGCCGCGAAATCGACGACAGTCCCCCCTCGCAACCCCCTTTCTTGACTTTCCTGACCGATTTACCTACGTTTCGAAGTCCGAAATGCTGCGTTCCGTTTCCAATACGTCTGTCCTCCATGAAGCTCTCGGCCAAAGCAGAATATGCGTGTCTGGCGGTGCTGGAACTGGCGCTGCGTCACGACCGCTCCGAGCCGGTGCGCCTGGTGGAAATCGCCGGGCCGAATGCCATCCCGGAACGGTTTCTTGTCCAGATTCTGCTGCAATTGAAAGGGGCCGGGTTCGTTTCCAGTGTCCGCGGGGCCGCCGGAGGTTACCGGCTGGCGGTTGAGCCGTCCGAAATCTCGGTCGGCGAGATCGTGCAGATTGTTGAAGGCCCCAACTCGATGCCGGGTGCCGAGCAGGAATCGAACGCCAGCCCCGGCTGGCGCGTGCTCCGCAAGGTCTGGCACGAAACGAACCGGATCGAACAGGACCATTTGAAGAAAATCGACTTTGCCCATTTGGCCGACCTCGCCCGGGCGCAAAGCTCGAACATGTATTACATCTGATTTCCCATAGACACCAAGCATCTCCTGGAGAACACGCACCATGGCCGATCTCGTCCCTCCGCACGGCGGACTGACTGAACCTGTTTGCCGCACTGTCCCCGCCGAAGAAGCCGCCGCATTTCTGGCGGAGGCCTCGAAGCTGCCGAAGATCGCCGTCTCGGGGGCCGACCTCTCCAGCGTCTATCGCTGGGCCGATGGAATGTTAAGCCCGCTCACCGGCCCGATGAACGGCGCTGAATACAACCAGGTGCTCGAACAGGCCTGCATTGTCCGCAACGGCAAGAAGTATGCCTGGACGATTCCCCTGGCGCTCCCGGTGACTGCCGATCAGGCGAAGTCACTGAAGGCGGGGCAGAAAGTGGCGCTCACGAACCCGGCGGGTGAAATCGTCGCCACGCTCGAAATCAACGACGTCTTCCCGTGGGACAAGCCCAAGTACATCAAGAGCGTGTACCTCACCGAACGGACCGACCACCCGGGCGCCGACATGGTGCTCGTCAATGACGCTGACAAAACCCACCTGATCGGCGGCGAGATTCGTGCGCTGCCGCAGCCGAAGAACGCCAAATTCGGCAAGTACGTGCTGTCCCCCCGCGAAGTGCGCAAATTGCTGGCCGGCAAAGGCTGGAACCGCGTCGTCGCCTTTCAGACCCGCAATCCGCTCCACCGGGCGCATGAATACGCCCTCGTCTACGGCCTGGAAAAACTGCTGAAGGATGGCCACAACGCCGGCGCCTGCCTCAATCCGCTGATCGGCGAGACCAAGGGGGACGACGTCAACGCAGAGATCCGCATGCACACCTATGAGGCCTTGATCACCGACCGCGGGCTGGGTGAAGGGGACAGCGACCAGAACCTCTGGAAGCCGCGCGGCGAAAGCGTTCCCGACCGGGTCATCCTGCTGGGGCTCGACATCAAGATGTTCTACGGCGGACCGAAGGAAGCAGTGATGCACGGCATTTACCGGCAGAACAACGGCTTCACCGACATCGTCATCGGCCGCAAGCACGCCGACGCACCGTACAAAGACGGCACGCCGATCTGGGGGGACTTCGACGCTCAGGAAATCTTCGGCAAGCTGGCCGGGGACCTGAAGATCCAGCCGGTGAAAGTCGGTTTCGCCGCCTTCTACGAATCGATGGGTCGGGTGGATCTCACCGAGAACCACAAGGAAGAAAAACCGATTTCGATTTCGGGCAAGCAGGTCCGTGAGACGCTGGTGAAGGGGGAACTGGTCGACCCGCGGATCATGCGTCCCAGCACGTCGCGCATTCTCGGCGAGGCGATGAAGGGGAAATAGGGCTCCGCCGCAAATTGGGCTGGTTTGCTTCTGTGGCGCATCACGAACGTAGGGGGGGTGGCCCAGCCGCGTGCGCAGCACCGGCTGGGTCGCGCTCGTCGCGACAGGATTCGGCGCCATCCGCGACCGATTTGTGATCAGAGTTCACTTGTGGCCTGTGCGTGCGAGCGGGATTTCAAACAGCCACCCGCAGCCGCACGATGTCGAATCTTGTCCCGCTGACGCGGGACCCGACCGCCCTGCGGGACGGTCGGGCCACCCAGATTTTGATCAGCGGTTGCAAAGTATGGCCCCCGTGCGAAGATAACGGGCATCCTGCAACTGGAGCCTGCCCAATGCCGATTTCGCTGCGCGTCGCGTTTGGTTGTTTCGTTGCCACACTGCTGACGTTCTTGACGCCGCTCAGTGCTGCGCCGAAGAACGTCGTGATGATCGTTGCCGACGATCTGGGGCGGCAGCTTGGCTGTTACGGCGATTCGGTCGCACGCACGCCGCATATCGACGCGCTGGCGGCGGAGGGGACTCGCTTTGAGTGGGCCTTCTGCACGACAGCCAGTTGCAGCCCGAGCCGGTCTGTCATTCTGTCGGGATTGCACAACCACGCCAACGGACAGTACGGGCTGCAGCACGCGACCCACAACTTCAGCACGCGCAACTTCGTCAAACCGCTGCCGCTCCTGCTGAAGGAGGCCGGTTACCGAACGTGCTCGATCGGGAAAGTGCACGTGCAGCCGGAAGAACTGTACAAATTTGACCGCTACGCCAACGACGGCATCGCCGGCGGACGCAATACCGTCCGCATGGCGGAGAATGCCGGGCAGTTCATCCGCGACAACGATCAGCGCCCGTTCTTCATCTATTTCTGCCCGACCGATCCGCATCGGGCGCAAACGGGATTCGCCAATGAAACCGACTATCCCGGCGTCAAAAAGGCCGTGTTTGATCCGGCACAGATCAAGGTTCCGCATTACCTCCCTGACCAGCCCGAGGTCCGCCAGGAGCTGGCCGAATACTATGCGTCGATCGCGCGCGTCGATCAGGGAGTCGGCAAACTGATCGATGAGTTGACTGCCACGGGGCACCGCGACGATACGCTGGTCTTATTCTTGAGCGATAACGGCCCTCCTTTTCCGGGAGCCAAGACCAATCTCTACGACTCGGGAACGCGGCTCCCGCTGATCATTCGCTCTCCTGATCAGAAACAGCGCGGAGTCGTCTCGCAGGCGCTGGTCAACTGGACTGACCTCGCTCCGACGATCCTGGAGTTCACGGGGGCGAAGGCTCCGGCGTATCCCCTGCACGGCAAGTCGCTGCTGGCGATTCTCGACACTCCCATGTCGCCGGACCGGGATGAAATCTATCAGTCGCATTCGTTTCATGAAGTGACGATGTACTATCCGATGCGGTCGATTCGCACGCGCAAGTACCATTACATCCTCAACCTGGCCCACGAACTCCCCTACCCATTCGCCAGCGACCTGTTCGATTCGCCAACCTGGCAGGGGGCGCTGAAGCGGAAGGATTCCCAATACGGCAGCCGGTCGGTCGAGGCGTACATTCACCGACCGCGTGTCGAACTGTATGATGTCATTGCCGACCCGCAGGAAGTCGTCAATCTGGCCGGACGTCCCGAACACGCCGGACCGATGGCCGAACTCCAGAGGAGGCTCCAGGCATGGCAGAAGCAGACGGGCGACCCATGGCTGATTAAATACGAACATGAATAGGCTCTGAAGCAGGAGCGACTATGGCCGTCAAAAAGATTCTGATCCTCACCGGCGACTACGTCGAAGACTACGAAGTCATGGTTCCGTTCCAGGCGCTGGCGGCGGTGGGCTACACCGTGCATGCCGTTTGTCCCGGGAAGCGCGCCGGGGAGAAGATCCGCACAGCGGTTCACGATTTTGAAGGGGACCAGACCTACACCGAAAAACCGGGCCACGATTTCACGCTCAATGCCACGTTCGACGACGTGCGCGTTGAGGACTACGACGCGCTCCTGCTCCCCGGCGGACGGGCGCCGGAATACATCCGGCTGAACCGACGGGTGCTCGAGATCGTCAGGCAGTTCGATTCGGCCCACAAGCCGATTGCGTCGATCTGCCACGGTCAGCAGGTGCTGGCCGCCGCGGGCGTCTTGAAAGGACGCAGTTGCACGTCGTACCCGGCCTGCAGCCCTGAGTTGAAGCTGGCAGGAGCCGAGTATGTCGAAATCGCAGTCGATCAGGCGCATGTGGACGGCAACCTCGTCACCGCCCCCGCCTGGCCAGCGCATCCGGCGTGGCTGTCCGCATTCATGAAAGTGCTGGGGGCGAAGATCGCGATCTAATTGGGCGCTGGTTGTTTGAATCGGGCTTGTCTGGGACGTCTGCGAAGGGGTTGGTGCTTCCATGTCTGTCTCCCGCTGCTGGATCCCGATGGGTGCAATCGTGGCCGGACTGGCGGTTGCCGCCGGTGCGTTGGGAGCGCATGGACTCGATCACCGGTTTCACGTGCAGTACGAAGGGGAAGAGTTCGTCAAGAAGGTCGTAATCGACGGAAAGGAACGGGAGGTGTCGCGAATTCCGCTGGCGCAGAAGTACCTGGCGGATTTCAAGACCGGAGCCGAATACCAGATGTATCACGGCCTGGCGCTGATTCTGGTCGGTTTCCTTTCCCGCAACCGCCCCTCCAAGTTCTTAAATGTCGCCGGTTGGTGTTTCGTGGCCGGCTGCCTGGGTTTTTCCGGAGGGCTCTACGCCTACACCCTGACCGGCGTCAAATGGTTCGGTATGACAATTGTGCCGCTCGGAGGAATTCTGTTTCTTGTCGGTTGGACGACGCTGGCCGTCTCGACCTGGCGCTCCCGCAACGCATCGAGCCCCACGGAATTTGAAGTCTCCACGATCGGTTCCCCACCACGGTAAGAGTCCCCAGCGCGTGTTGCCGGGCTTTGTTCCCCCCCTCAGATTTCACCCGATCTTCCTCCTGAAATTGAGATTCGCCCGATGCTGATCTTCGACGCGCACCTCGACATGGCCTGGAACGCCCTCGAATGGAACCGCAATCTGGAATTGCCGGTTCACAAGATCCGCGAGTTCGAGAAACAATTCTCGGGGACGAATCCCGGCCCCAACACGGTTTCGTGGCACGCGCTGCGCGAAGGGCGAGTCGGGATCACGATTTCGACGCTGCTCCCGCGGCTGCACCGGAAAGACAAGGCGCTGACGCACTATCAGTCGCGCGAAGCGGCATATGCCGCCTGCTATGCCCAGCTCTATTACTACAAGGCACTGGTGGCCAAGGGTGTGCTCCGCGAAATTCCCAACCGTCAGGCTCTCAAAACTCATGTCGCCGAATGGGAGCGGGACACATCAGGCAAACTGCCGATCGGGTACATCCTGAGTATGGAAGGGAGCCCGTCGATCCTGTCACCGTCGCAGATTGGCGAGTGGTATCAGGCCGGCCTCAGGATCCTCGGGCCGTCGCATTACGGCATCAGCCCGTACAGCCACGGCACCGGCAGCGAAGGGGGGCTGCTCGCTGATGGCCCGGCGCTCCTGCGGGAAATGGACAAGGTGGGGATGATTCTCGACGTGACGCACCTGGCAGATCAGTCGTTCTGGGAGGCACTCGAGATCTTCCAGGGGCCGGTGCTGGCGAGCCATCACAATTGCCGGGCGCTGGTGCCCGGGGATCGGCAGCTGGCCGACGAGCAGATCAAGGCGCTGATCCAGCGGGGCGCGGTGATCGGCGCCGCTTTTGACGCGTGGATGCTGACTCCCGGCTGGGTGATCGGCGTAACGCAGCCTGATCGCTGCACGCTCGAACACGTCGTCGACCACATCGACCACATCTGCCAGCTCGCCGGTAATGCCAAGCACTGCGGCATGGGGACCGATCTCGACGGCGGGTTCGGGAAAGAGCAGACTCCCCACGACCTCGACACGATCGCCGACTTGCACAAAGTGGCCGACATCCTCTCCCGCCGCGGCTACAGCCAGGCCGACATCGACGGCATCATGTGCCAGAACTGGGTCCGGTTTTTTGAGAAAGCTCTCAAATAGAGGTCGCGGTGTTCTGCGTCGTTTAACCCCGAGCCAGCGGCGAGGCCCTGAGCAATTGGATATTCAAATGCCGTTACGGCTCGCAGCATTTTCGACTGAAAGCAGGTCGGGCATACGCAATTTGCAACTGGCGTACTTTGCAGTGCATTGATTAGGATTGAGACTCGACCTGTACATTCAACGTTGACTCGGTTGCGACAGCGAGTTCGAGAGTCAAACGCGCAAGAGCGTCGCCGCTGGCTCCGGGTTAAACGAAGTGGTTTGGTAGAATCTGGCATGGATTCATCGGAGCGCGAATTATGGTTCACGGTTACCACGTCATCTGGGGCACGTATGGATTCTGGTTACCGAATGATCCGCGTGGCTCGTGGTCAGAATTCGTCGCGTCGTGGGAATTGGCGAAATTCGGTCTGACGACTCGCTCGCCGGAGCGCCGTGACCTGGAACGAAAACAATGGGAGGCGTGGCGTTCTGCGGCCGGCGCTGCGCTTAAGTTTCCCGCGGTTCACCTGAACGGCTTGCAGGCCCGTGCTGTGGGAACCGGGTTCGGGGCGGGCGTTCGGAAGAGCGGGTTCACGATTTGGGCATGTTCGATTCTGCCGCAACATATCCACATGGTGATTGCCCGGCACAAGTATAAAGTAGAGCAGATCTGCAATCTCTTGAAAGGCGAAGCCACGAAACAATTGAAATCGGCCGCCTTGCACCCTCAGGCCCAGTATCAGGCAGAGGATGGAAAGTTTCCGTCCATGTGGGGTGAAAAACAATGGAAGGTTTTTCTGGAAGACGATCGTGCGATTGAGACAGCGATTCGATACGTCGCCGAAAACCCGATCAAAGAGCATAAGGCGGCTCAAGACTGGTCGTTCGTCACGCCGTTTACGAGAATCAGCAAGTCTGCGTGGACGACGTATCACTGATTGACAGGGCTGACCAAAATCTCGGCACGGCCACAAGACTGGACGTCAAACGCGCAAGGTCGTCGCCGCTGGCGCAATTGTTTAACCCCGAGCCAGCGGCGAGGCCCTCAGCAACTGGGCGGTCATACGCCGTCTCGGCTCACAGAACGTGGTCCTCACGGCAGATCATCAGGACGCTACGTCACACCGAGATTTGTTTAGATCAATTACGATCTTGATCCGAGTGATGCATTCGCCGCTGCTGCCAACGTGACGAGGAATTTGCGGGTCAAACGTGCAAGGGCGTCGCCGTTGGCTCCGGGTTAAACGATGCAGTGTGCGGCGTACGACTCGCAGCGAATTGGAGTCCCGTTGGCTTACCCGGATCGGCCGCGACCGGACACGTTTCAACGGGGTCAACGTGCAATCGAGAGTCAAACGCGCGAGGGCGTCGCCACTGGCTCCGGGTTAAACGAATCGGGCGAATGCGCCCGACGTCACTCTTCCGGCCAGGGGATGAATTCGTCGTCGAAGGTTTCGGGATGGCTCGATTCAGGTGGTCCGGCGCTGTTGCCGTTCTCGGAGCTGGCGCCGTTCTCGGCTTCAGTCCCTTCGGCGGGGCGTTCGCGGCCGGAGCCGCCGCGGCGGCGCGGGCGTCGGCGACGTCGACGTTTCGCGGCGGGAGACTCGGGCGCCACCTTCTCTTCTCCGAAACTGGCCACAACATAGGTGCCGCTGCGGTCGTCAGTCTCCAGCACGAGCAGTCCCTGCTGGGCCGCATCTTCCAGGAGCGAGCTGAAGGTTTTGTAGCCGTGGTACGTTTCGTTGAACGACGGTTTCAGCCGCTTCATCGTATCCTTGATCATTGACGACCAGAGGCGTTCCTTGTTTTCGCGGCGGAGCGCGTTGAGCGCCTCGACGAGCAGCGTGAACGCTTTGCGCTTTACCTCGGGAACCTGCGGATCGAGGTTGGGGACGTCGGCGGGAACCGTTTCAAGATCTTCGTAGTAGATGAATTCGTCGCAGTTGTCGCGGAGCAGGTCTGACGTCGAGGGCTGCATTCCCGACCCGATGACGTGCTTGCCCAGTTCCTTGAGCTTGGAGACCAGCGGCGAAAAATCGCTGTCACCCGAGACGATCACGAAAGTCCCGATGTGGTCTTTGGAATAGGCCAGGTCCATGGCGTCGACGCACAAACGAATGTCGGCCGAATTCTTGCCGGTCTGAGAGCGGCGCGGAATCTGGATCAACTCGATGGCTGCTTCGTGCAGCGCTTCGGTGTAACTGGAGTAGCGGTTCCAGTCGGCGTAGGCCTTCTTGGCGACGATCTTGCCCTTTTCGACCATCCGCTTCAGGACCCGCCCGATATCGAATCGCCCCCGCGCCCCCTGAAAGCCCAGTGCCAGGTTTTCGAAGTCGATGAACAGCGCGAGCGTGCGTTCCGTGTCGGGCATGCTGGACCCATCTTGAGATATGGCAGTGATTTCACCGGCGTCCAACGAACGGCGCGGCCGGACGGCGATTCGGCCCGCATTGTAGCAAATGTCCCTGAATTCGGAATGGTGAGGACGCGCCGCGCCATAGCGGACAGCACGTTTCGCAGGTAGCCCGACGCGTCAGCGAGGGGCGCGATGCGCGGATGGCGCTCGCTTTTCCCCGTGATGGCTCAACCCTCGCTGACGCGTCGGGCTACCAAACCCCTCGGGAACGTATCTAGAGAAAGGACAGCAGAAAGCCGGAGGCGCGACTCCGTCTATCGCTCGTCAAACGGCCGTATACCCGCCGTCGACCATCAGATGGGCCGCCGTGATGTACGAGGCATCATCCGAAGCCAGAAACAGGATGGCTTTGGCGATTTCAGAGGTGTCGGCGATGCGTTTGAGCATGCAGGCGCCGCCCCATCCCGGGTCAGCGTCGGCTCCCTTTCGGTCGAGCCCCTTTTCTTCCGACAGCCGCTCGACAATCTGGGTCCAGACTGTTCCCGGACAAACGGCATTGACCCGGATCTTGTCGGGGGCCAGATCGAGCGCCATGCAGCGGGTCATCGAAGCGATCGCCGCCTTGGTGGCGTTGTAAGTCACGAACTGCGGCTGGGCGATGAAACTGGAGATCGACCCGAGGTTGACGATCGCTCCGCCACCGGCCTTACGGATTTCGGGGACAACGTGCTTGGTGACGAGCGCCGCGCCGACGACGTTCACATCCAGAATCTGGCGCCATTCCTCGACCGTCGCGTCAATCCCCTTGAGGACGAAGATAGCGGCGTTGTTGACGAGGATGTCAATCTTGTGAAACTGCTGGATCGCCTGCGACACCATCCGCACGATGGCCGGTTCGCGGGCCACGTCGGTCTCGACGAACAGCGCGCGGCCACCGCGCGCCGTGATGGTGCGGGCGAGCGCCGTTCCTTTTTCGACGTTGACGTCGGCGATGACGACCGCCGCCCCCTCGGCAGCAAACAGTTCACAAGTCGCTTTGCCGATGCCATCGGCCCCGCCGGTGACAATCGCGACTTTTCCCTCGAGCCGTCCCATTCAGCCCCCCGCCCCCTTCAACTGCCTGGCCCATTCGCTGTTCTCATAATCGCTGCGCAGGCGATCGCGGGCTTCGTCGGCCTTGCCCTTATCCCCCTTCTTCTCCCAGAGATGCACCAGGCGGTAGAGCGCCTCGGCATGCAGCGGCTTCTCAGATGCAAACATCACGTCGACGAGCAGGTATGACAGCAGGGCATCGACGTCGTTCCCCTGTTCCCGCAAGCAGTCTCCCTGCCTCAAAAAGGCCTCGGCATTCACCTTGGTATCCTCGGGCGGAGCCTTGGCAATCACTTCGCGCAGCAGCTTCAGCGATTCGTCGAAATTTTTCTGGGCGATCATGACGCGGGCCTTACCGAGAACGGCCTCCTGCCGCTGAGATTCTTCGACCGGCCCGTCGGGCTGCATGGCAATGACCGCCTCGTATTCAGCGGCCGCTTCATCGAGTTTGTTTTCAGAGAGGAGCAACCGGCCGGCCGCGACGCGAGAGGCCATCTGGTATTCCTTCCAGGGGGCCTTGCCCAACGCTTCGTAGGACGACTTGGCTTTGGCCAGATCGTTTTTGACGGTATAGAGCTGCCCCAGCAGACTGAGTGAATCGTAGAACCGGTAGTGGTCTCCCTGCTGTTTGCGGAAGTCTTCCAGCTTCTTGATCGCATCGTCGGCCTTCGTGGGATCGGCCAGCGCCATTTTGGCCGTCGTCCGGGCGATGCAGTACTCCAGGTCGATCTTGGCCAGCGGATTGGTGGACTTGGTCGACTGCAGCGCCTTCTGGTAGCCGTCGATCGCCTTGGCATACCGTCCGCCGTTCTCGTCGCTGCGGGCGACGTTGCATTCGGGCGCCTCACCGGTCCAGGCGATATTCATGATGTCGTTCGCGGGGACCTTGACGGTCGACTCTTTGGGAGTCGTGATCTTGACCGTGACTTCGGTTTTGCTGGCGGCAGTGACGTCGCCCGAGACCGGTTTGTCGTGCTTGCGCGTGATCGTTTCATTCGCCCGGGCGGATGAAACGGTCCAGAAGGTCAGTAGCAAGGACAGCGCGGTAACGAGCGGCTTCTGGTGGATATGCATCGCGTTTCTCTCTGGCTGGTTCCGATGAGACTGATTGGCAACTGGGAACGCCGGTCGACGTCAGCGTTTTTTCGTTTTCACGGCGGGGGTCGGGACCGACTCGAGATCGGGCACGGGCCCGTCATCAACGACGACCCGTCGCCGCTTGGGTTTCGTCTTCTTCTGGAAGACGAGGAAGTACCAGGCCGCGCCGCCGCCGGCCGCGACCAGCAGCACGAGGACGGCGATCATCGTTCCCGATCCGCCAGAGCTCTGTTTCGGCTTCGATTTGCCGCCCGTTTTCGCTTTGGTCCCCTCTTTCTTCTTGTTGCTCGCCGGGGGGGCGCCGTCGTCTGTGGCGAGCGCCAGATCGTCGCCGCTCTTTTTGGCGGCCGCCCTGGCGGCGGCCCGCTCTTCTTTCGTCAACGCCGTCCGGCGGCGTTCGAGATCGCTGACTTCCTTCCCTTTCATCTCGTCCATGCCCAGGTCGAGCATGTCCTGCTGGATGTCACGATACAGCGTGTTGAACCGGGCCCAGGATTCGCCCCCTCCCAGGTTGGGAATGAGGCCGGCGGTGCCGCGCACCGCCTTGTACGCCTCGGGGAGCAGTTCTTTCTCTTTTGCCTTCGTCGTCTGGCCGGTGGCGTACTTGAACCAGCAGTAGGCGGCATTGTAGCTGGCATCCAGATATTGTTTCTCGTATTCCGGCTTGGGATTGGTGAGCAGGTTCGATTTGATGCGCTCGGCCAGGCCCGCCCAGCCCCAGATGCGCTTGTCATCGGGGCCTTTGCCCTTCTTCGCCTGGGAGCCTTCGATGGCGACGGCGTATTTGTCGAGCATGTCGGCCCCGCCCCGGGCCGCCCAGTCCTGAAATACCTGGGCCGCTTCTTCCTGCACATCGACGGCTTTGCTCTTTTCTTTGAGGATGCTGATGATCAGTGTGTGAGCCGATTCAAAATCGCGCTGGCGGCGCTTGCACATCACCAGCCGCAATCGCACGCCGAGCTGTGCCGCCGGGTTGGGAATGATTCCGGGCTTGGCCGCTTCGGTATCGAGCAGCATCTGCAGGGCGGCGACCGCTTTCCCAAAGTAATTCTCAGACTTGGCCGAATCTCCCTTCTCGAGCCCTTCACCAAGGGCGCGGTAAGTCTCGGCGACCCAGATCAGGCTGCTGAAGTCGTGCCCTTCCTTTCTCTGGAACATGTCCTGGAGAAAGTTTTCGAACGATTTGAGGACCTCGGCCAGCCGCGGGTCATTCGCAGTCTGAAGCCGCTGGACTTCCTTTTCGAGTTCCTTGCCGAGGTCGAGATAGATCCGCGTCAGCGACGCCCCGCCGCCCCCCGCTCCGACGATCTTTTCGAGTTCACGCATAGTGGCGCGGGCCTTTTCGAGATCCTGAAGGCCGACGTACGTGCGCAACAGGACCTGATAGACGAGCCCGGCGTACTGGCGGCTTTTGATGCTTCCCTTTTCAGGACGCTTCTTTTCGTCACCGTCCGGTGGAGTGACCGCAGCGAGCACCGCCAGCCGCCCCTCAGCCAGAACGGCCAGGGCCCCCTTATAATTCCCCGAACCGTTGAGAATCTGGGAGTAGTTGACTTTGGCCCGGGTCAGGTTGCCCAGGCGCGTTTCGTCGACTTGTGAGATTTCTCCCGGAATCTGTGCCTCGAACTTGGCCAGCGCCGATTGGAGAATCGTCTGCGACTGCTTGAGCAGCCCGTCGAGTTCTTCTTTCGGCTTGCGTTCCGCCTCGGGGCGCACCGATTCGAACAGGTAGGCATACCAGAAGGCGTTTCCCGCCTCGAGCTGGGCTTCGAGGTACTGCGGTGCGCTCTCGGGGATCAGCGCATACTGTTCGGCCGCTTTGCCGGGCTGCTGAATTTCGGTGTAGACGCGTCCGATCGCCATTCGCGAGTCGTGCGCCTTGTCGCTGTTGGGCCAGTTGGCGGTGATAAAATTGCAGACGTCGATCACGTGGTTGATCTCGGCGTCGCGTTTGCCCTCGGGTTCACCATGATAGGCCTGAATGTACGCCGCCTGGGCCAGGTAGGCCGCTTCCAGCGCCAGTTCGGGCTGGGATTTGACGTTTTTGCGCGCGATATAGTCGGCAATCACCGCCGCATGGAAGCTGTGATCGGGATGCCCCTCGCGCGAGTTGTCGCGCATGCGG
>Ga0137463_1000063_pt1 | contig 46416 bp, 35 predicted proteins | sample EasRivERMGT800_2_FD_102333 | JGI IMG/M metagenome (GOLD analysis project Ga0137463, IMG submission 102333) | Soil microbial communities from meander-bound floodplain in the East River, Colorado, USA - East River MetaG ERMGT800_2 | ecosystem: Environmental > Terrestrial > Soil > Floodplain ...
GCGGCAGGCGGAGCCAAGGGCAATGTCGCCGGTAATGCTGCCGGGGCGGGCGCAGCGGGCCTAAATGCAGGAGCGAAAAACCGAACGGCAATCGATCCCGCCGCACGGGTGGGAGCGGGAGCCGGAGCAAGGGGGAATATTGCCGGAAATCGCGCCGCAGTCGGGGGCCAGGCGGCAGTCGGAGGCCAGGCGGGAGTGAACAGAACCGGAATCTCCAATCGCAGCCTGGGTGGCAACCAGATCAACGTCGGAAATCAGACGGTTAATATCGCCAATACGAACTATCAACCGAGCTTCGTCAACCATGCCGGAATTTACAATGGCTATTGGAACGGCAACTGGGGCGGCGGCTGGGGTGGTGGGTGGGGGGGCGGGTGGGGTGGCGGGTGGGGTGGCGGATTCGGCCCTTATGGCTACGGTTACGGACTTGGCGGTTTCGGGGGAGGCTTTGGATATGGCGGCTATTGGGGTCGGCCATTTGGCTGGGGACTCGGCGCCTGGGGGCTCGGCGCTCTGCTCTATTCGAGCGGATATCTCGGATACAACAACCCGTACTGGGGCGGCGGCTACGGCGGGTACGGGGTTGGTTACGGCGGCGGTTTCGCGGGGGGAGGAGGCGGATGCTGCAACTACGCCCAGCCGATTCCGGTCGACTACACGGCCCAGAGCGTCGTGGCAACTGACGGAACGACGACCAATCCCGCCGACGATATGCTGAATGCGGCGATCGCCGCATTTCAGCAGGGAGACTATGACGGTGCCCTCGACATTGTCGTAAGGGCGCTGACGAAATACCCGAGCGACGCCGTGCTGCACGAGTTCCGTGCCCTGGTTCTGTTCGCGAAGGGAGACTACCAGCAGGCGGCCGCCGTGTTGCATTCGGTCCTGGCGGTGGGCCCGGGGTGGGACTGGACGACAATGTCCCGCCTGTACACCGACACCTCGGTCTATACAGGCCAGCTCCGGGCGCTGGAGGCCTTTATCCGGGCGAATCCGCAAGATGCAGCGGCGCGTTTTGTGCTCGCGTACCACTACATTACCGCGGGACACGCCGACGCTGCCGCGCAGCAGTTGACTCAGGTCACCCAGCTCGTGTCTGGGGACAAAGTCGCTGCCGATCTATTGCGAATGCTGCAACCGAAGGCTGTCGCCCAGGGGAGTCCCGGTGGACCCAGTCCATCCCCGATGCCCCCCGCCGAATCGGCAACGACAACCCCGGGCCCGAATGCCGCTTCGACTCCTGACGTCAAACCGATTGATCCGGCAACGCTGGTCGGGAGCTGGAAGGCCAGTCGCAGCGACGGCTCTGCTTTTGAATTGACGCTCAATTCAGACCAGACCTTCAACTGGAAGTTCACGGCTCCGAAACAGCCGGCATCGGAACTCGCAGGTAAATACACTGTCGAGCAGAACGTTCTGGCTCTGCAACAAACGGACGGAGGGTCGCTGATTGGCCAGGTGACCTTCAAGGGCGACAGGAAGTTCAACTTCAAGATGGCTGGTGGCCCGCCGGAAGACCCAGGACTGGACTTTGCTCAATAGCGAACGGGGTTCAAGAGGGGACCGGGAGTCGGTTCCGAACTGCGATCGTAAGCTCCGCCTAGAGACCAGATCGCAGCCAGGGGCCGGCTCCTTTTCTTCAGTCGAGGAGCCTGGATCATGATCCACAGACGCGAATTTGCCCTGGCAGGATTGTCAGCCGCAGCACTGGCAGCCATTCATGGGACGTCGGCAGCGGTCGAACAGCGTGCCGAAGCCGCCGACTCACCCGAGGCGATGTTCGAGAAATGCGCCAAAGCCTGTTCTGACTGCCAGCGCTCCTGCGACGGCTGCGCGACGTACTGTGCCAGGGCGCTCGCCAGGGGGAGCGCCCACCACTATGAAACACTGATGTCCTGCCGCGACTGCGCCGACTTGTGCGCGATGGCCGCACAGATCGTGGCGCGCCTGGGAACGGCCGCTGATCTGGCCTGCCGGGCGTGCGCCGAGGCCTGCAGCCGGTGTGCCAGCCTCTGCTCCCGCCCCGGGGCGGACGACGACGCGATCCTGGCGCGGTGTGCCGAGGAGTGCCGCAAGTGCGAGACCGCCTGCCGCGATCTGCTGGCCCATGCCATCCCGGAACGGAAATGACGAGACTGCGATACGGTTATCAGGAACTCCCCGATCGCTGCCAACGTCGGCGAGGCTTAGGATCATTGTCGCGGGTGCTCGACCGGCGGCCAGGGAATTCGATTTCACATCTGTACCGTGCGGGTCGGAAATCAGGAGTTGATTCATCATGGAGATTACGCTTGAACGTCTCGATGAGAATGAAGAGCGCGACATTGTCGTTGAGACCGAGGAATTCAGTATTGCGCAACCCGAATTCATTATCGGCCGCGCTCATGACTGCCACCTGCAACTGACGCACGACTTTGTCAGCCGGCATCATTGCGAGCTGATTGTCGACGAACGAAGCCAGGCAGTTCGCGTCCGGGATCTGGGAAGCCAGAACGGGACCTACGTCAATCAGACGTTTGTCAAGGATGAATGTGAGCTCAAGGACGGGGACAAGCTGCTGGTGGGTTGCATTCCCTTCGAAGTCCACATTGAATAATAACGGCATGACCGCACTGCCGACTGCGCATGAAGTGGCCACGCCCCGGCGGGCATCTCGTTGCGCTAACCTCAACGGTTCGGCAATGGTGGACGTTTCAGCAACTTCGGCGGCAATCGGCGCGAAACGCGTCTGTCGCTATCCGAATGCAACGTATCGCCTGCAGTTCAACTCGGGGTTTACGTTTCGCGATGCGCGCCAGATCGTACCGTATCTGGCGGCACTGGGCGTCAGCGACTGTTACGCCTCGCCATTCTGCAAAGCCCGGGCGGGGAGCCAGCACGGCTACGACATCGTCGATCACACGGCTCTGAATCCCGAAATCGGAAGTCAGGACGATCTCGACGAATTGAACCGTGAACTGGAATCTCGGGGGATGGGCCTCATCGCCGATATCGTGCCCAATCACATGGGGGTCGAGGGGGACGATAACGCGTGGTGGTATGACGTGCTCGAGAACGGCCCGGGTTCGCCGTTTGCATCATTCTTCGACATCGACTGGATGCCACTCAAGCCCGACCTGGCTGACAAAGTGTTGTTGCCGGTCCTGGGTGGACAGTTTGGTGAAGTCCTGGAAGACGGGCAGCTTTCGCTCGAATTTGGCGATGGAGCGTTGACGCTTTTGCTCTACGGCAATCGGCGGCTGCCGATCGCTCCGCACTCCTGGTTGAACGTTTTCAAGTACAGGATTGACGACCTGGAACATCGGCTGGGGGGTGGCGATCCGCGGCTCCAGGAATACCAGAGTATCCTGTCGTCCATCGCCCATCTGCCGGGCCCCACCGAACGGGATCCCGAAAAGGTTGCCGGCCGCCGGCGGGAGAGAGACGTCATCCGTCGACGACTGGCGGATCTGTGCGGGGCATCGACCGAAATCGGGGCCTTCGTGGCAGACAACGTCCGCATCTTTAACGGTTCAAAGGGAGATCCTGCCAGTTTTGACCAGCTCGAGCACTTGCTCGATGAACAGGCCTATCGACTGGCCCACTGGCAGGTGGCCTCGGACGAAATCAATTACCGGAGATTCTTTGACGTCAACGAACTGGCCGCGATCTGCATGGAACAGGAAGACGTGTTTCAGGCAACGCACCAGTTGATCTTGCGGTTGGTTGCGGCCGGTCAGATTACCGGACTGCGGATCGACCACCCGGATGGCCTGTATGACCCGCCCGAGTATCTCCGGCGCCTGCAGGCAGCCCGGCAGACACAACTGGACGTTGCTCACCAATCTCAGCGGGCAACCAACGGCGCTCGAACCGGCACAAATCGACACGATGCAGGCGGTGCACCGGCCGGAATTCATGGCGAACTTCCGCTCTACGTGGTCGTCGAGAAGATCCTCGAGCCGGGGGAACATCTCCCGGAAGACTGGCCGGTTCATGGGACAACCGGTTACGAGTTTCTGAATACCCTGGGAGGGTTATTCGTCGATCGGTCGCAGGTGAAAGCCTTCGACCGACTTTATACCCGCTTCATCGGCCGGCCGATCGACTTCAAAGAGCTGCTGTACGACTGCAAGAAACTGATCATGCAGGTTTCGATGTCGAGTGAGATCAGCGTGCTGGGCCATCAGCTCGATCGCATTTCCGAACAAGATCGGCGCTCCCGCGACTTCACGATGAACAGTCTGACCACGGCCATTCGCGAAATCATCGCCTGCTTTCCGGTCTATCGGACCTACATTACCGAACGGGGAGTCTCCGACCGCGACCGCCGGTACGTCGAGCTGGCCGTGGCCCGCGCCAAACGCCGAAATCCCGCAACGAGCGCCTCGATTTTCGACTTTGTGCGAGGCATCCTGCTGCTCAGCTTTCCCGAACGACTGGATCTGGCAGCGTCGTCGGCACTCCGCCATTTTGTGGGCAAATTTCAGCAGGTGACGGGTCCCGTGATGGCCAAGGCCGTCGAAGATACCGCCTGGTACGTTTACAACCGGCTCGTCTCGCTGAACGACGTCGGCGGCGATCCCGAGAAGTTTGGCGTCCTTCCGGCCGCTTTCCATCAACAGAACATCGATCGCCAGGCTCACTGGCCTCATGCCCTGCTGGCCACATCGACGCACGACACGAAGCGCAGCGAAGACGTCAGGGCGCGCATCAGTGCACTCTCCGAGATGCCCAGGGATTGGCAGGCGCACCTGGCCCGCTGGAGCCGCACGAACAAGCGTCACAAGCGCGAGGTCGATGGCGAACTCGCCCCCAGTCGCAATGATGAATATCTCCTCTATCAAACACTGATTGGTATCTGGCCCTTCGAGCCGCTCGACGGCCCGGCCCGGCAGGCTCTGAGCGAGCGAACTCAGCAATACATGATCAAAGCCATTCACGAATCCAAGGAGAAGTCGAGCTGGATCAGTCCGCACGAACCTTATGAACAGGCCACTCGCGATTTCATCGTCGCAATTCTCGCTGATTCGCGGCGCAACCCGTTCCTCAGCGATTTCGAACCGTTCGCGCGCAAGATCTCCCACCTGGGAATCTGGAACTCGCTGTCGCAGACGCTTCTGAAGCTGACCTCGCCCGGCGTTCCCGACTTCTATCAGGGGACTGAGCTGTTCGAGTTCACGCTGGTGGACCCGGATAATCGGCGCCCAGTCGATTTCGACAGCAGGCGCAAGATGGTCGACTTACTGAACCGGCGCATTGATCAGGCGCCGGCCGATCTGCTCGCGCTGGCGACGGAACTCGTCAATGACCGCACCGACAGTCGCATCAAGATGTATGTCATACTGCAGATCCTCCGCCATCGCCGCCGCGATCCAGGACTCTTTACCTCAGCAGACTATTTGCCGCTCGATGCTTCCGGAATGCGGAAAGACAATGTGATTGCCTTCGCGCGGATGCAGGGAGCTCAATGCGTGGTCGCCGTGGCTCCCCGGCTGATCGCCGGCCTGGCCGGCGAAGCGACTTCCCCGCTGGGTATCGAGGTCTGGCAGGACACCAGCCTGAACCTGCCGGCGATGAGAGGCGACGGAAAATACCGGAATGTATTCACCGGCCAGAAGCTCACCTGCATCGCTGCCGCCGGTGAGGGTGGTTCAATCCATTGGCAATTGCCAATGGCGTCTGTGCTGCAGAACTTTCCTGTGGCACTGCTCGAATATGTTCCTTGATCATTGCGGTCGAGAAAGAAGAGCGCTCGAGCGACATCCGGGGCACAGTCCTTTGAGGTCCTGTGTTTGTCGACTCGAGCGAGATCCCATTCCTTTGGGGAGGTCATCCGCACTCGTGCCAGCAGCACCAGAGATCAGGTGCTGGGGGCCGGTGGGGGAGCGGGTGCGTCGGCGGGTGCCGGAGCGACGGACGAGCTTCCCTGGGACGTGCCAGTTGCCATGTTGCACGTATTGCAGCCGGACGAGCCTCCGTACGCGTAGCCGTAACCTGTATTTCCACAGCAGCCACGGTTGCGATGGCAGCGCTGACGGCAGCAGCGAGCTGCTTCGGCACTCTGCTCTGACGCGACGAATACCGTGCCGGTCGCTGCCAACAGAAGCGCCAGACTCAGAAACTTCTTGACGATCATGGTTGAACTCCTGAAAAAAGGCTGTGATTCGAACTTCACCGGGATTTGCGGATTGCAAAAACTCCGCCAATGCTGATCCCCCATGCTACGCCCCAATGGCATTTCTCGTGCCAGATCCAGCAGTCGCCGCCTTCCCCCGCTTTGCTGCGATGCAGCATTTCCCCACGATTCTGCGACGTAATGAGCCTGCCGATCCTTTGCGATCACAGGACAGTTCAATACACACCGCCGGGAAATTGATCCAGAAACTCGCTCTGGGAAATGAGTCCTGGACAGCCGGCCGCCAGCCTGATTGCCGGTTGACCAGTTGCTTTGCCTTCAGACAGACTGGCGTTGAAATGTGAACGCAATTCGAATGCCGGCGATTCGAATTGTCGGACCGAAAGTTGCCGTGGCTCCAGGAGTAACGCTCTGTATCGTTCTGGTTTCTTTCGATTCATCCTGAATTGCCGTCGTTCATCTTTGAACACTATTTCCGCTTCGTGAGAAGTGTCTCGCCGCGACAAATCGCGATCTCGCAGGCAACTCGCAACTCATTACGGCATCGACCTTTCGCTGCAGCGATCAAACCTCCGCCGGCGTCCAGCACATGGAATTGGCACGCGTTCTGCGTTTGCTCGTCCCGTCGCCGCACAAACGTCAAAGACTTCAAACACCTGCCGTAACAATATGGCTGGCGTGAAAGGAACTCATCATGCAAGTCGTTTCCGCTGATCTCGTCGTCGCCGATCTGGCAACAGAGCTGGAACTCAGTTTTCGAGAGGCGAACGAGTACTTCGACAGACTCTGCGACAGTGAAGACGACGTCACATCGTCAATTGAAGTCGACGATTGATACTCGGCCCACGTTCCTGCCTCGTCCGTTGCTTCGAAGGGAGACGCGCCATGGGTACGATTCTGCTCGTGATCCTGGTGCTCCTGCTATTGGGTGCACTGCCCACCTGGCCTCATAGTCGCAATTGGGGCTATTACCCGAGCGGCGGGCTGGGAACAATTCTCTTGATCGTCCTGATCCTGGTGCTGCTGGAACGAATCTGACCTGTCCAATCAAATCGAAAAGGCCAGCCGCGGGCATTTGTTCCTGCGGCTGGTATTTTATTGCGCGCTATCCTGAGAGAATGATTATTCTGGATGAGTGGACGCTGCAACTAACCTGACTTGCAGAACTCAGGACCGGATCGCGATGTTGCTCAATGAGCCTCTCTGGTACAAGGACGCCGTGATCTACGAAGTGCACGTGCGCGCGTTCTGCGATGCCGTGGGTGAGGGCTTTGGTAATTTTCGCGGTCTGACGCAGAAGCTCGACTATCTTCAGGACCTGGGCGTCACGGCGATCTGGCTGCTCCCCTTTTATCCTTCGCCGCTCCGAGACGATGGATATGACATTGCCGACTACACCGGCATTCACGAGTCTTACGGCAATCTCGACGATTTCCGGCAGTTTCTGGCCGAAGCACACGAGCGCGGGTTGCGCGTCATCACAGAGCTGGTCATCAATCACACGTCGGATCAGCACGCCTGGTTCCAGCGGGCACGTCGCGCTCCGCCTGGCTCCAGCGCGCGCGACTTTTACGTCTGGAGCGAGACCCCCGAGAAATATCGCGAAGCACGCGTCATCTTCAAAGATTTCGAGATCTCGAACTGGACTTACGACCATCTGGCACGGGCGTATTACTGGCACCGCTTCTACTCGCACCAGCCCGATCTGAATTTCGACAATCCCGACGTCTGGCAAGCCCTGATTCCGGTGGTCGATTTCTGGTTTGAAATGGGGGTCGACGGCGTACGGCTCGATGCCATCCCCTACCTGTTCGAGCGCGAGGGGACCAATTGCGAGAATTTGCCCGAAACACACGAGTTTCTGAAGACCTTGCGAAGACACGTCGACGAGCGCCATCCGAACCGGATGCTTCTGGCCGAAGCCAATCAGTGGCCTGAAGACGCAGTCGCGTATTTCGGCCAGGGAGATGAGTGCCACATGGCATTTCATTTTCCGGTGATGCCGCGACTGTTCATGGCGATGCATATGGAAGACCGTTTCCCGATCGTCGACATTCTCGACCAGACCCCGGCCCTTCCCGAGAACTGCCAATGGGCCCTGTTTTTGCGCAACCACGACGAACTGACGCTCGAGATGGTCACCGACCAGGAGCGAGACTACATGTATCGGGCTTACGCGCGCGACCGGCAGGCCCGAATCAATCTGGGCATTCGTCGCCGTCTCGCTCCCCTGTTAGGAAACAACCGTCGCCGGATCGAATTGATGAACGGTTTGTTGTTCTCGCTCCCCGGAACGCCGGTGCTGTACTACGGCGATGAAATCGGAATGGGAGATAACATTTATCTGGGAGACCGGAACGGCGTCCGAACTCCCATGCAATGGAGTTCCGACCGCAACGCCGGGTTTTCGCGAGCCAACCCGCAGCGCCTGTACCTGCCCATTATCATCGACCCCGAATACCACTACGAGGCCATCAACGTCGAGGCGCAGCAAAACAACCCCAATTCACTGTTGTGGTGGATGAAACGCCTGATCGGGCATCGGCGTTCGCATTCTGCCTTCGGCCGCGGTTCGATCGAGTTCCTGCAACCCGACAATCGCCGGATTCTGGCATTCATCCGGCAATTCGAGGGTGAACGGCTGCTGGTCGTCGCCAATCTGTCGCGGTTCGTCCAATATGTCGAACTCGATCTCACCAAGTTCGCCGGCGCTGTGCCGGTCGAGTTATTCGGGGCGACCTCGTTTCCTCGCATCGGCAACGTTCCGTACGTGCTGACGCTCGGGCCGCATTCGTTCTACTGGTTTCTGCTCTCGGTCACCGAATCCGACGACGGCCGCCAGTCAAACCCGCGGACGACAACCGACGCCGCAGAGCTCTGGATCGGGTTCGACTGGGAGCTGCTGTTCGAACAGCAGGGAACACGGCAGCTCGAAACGGCAATCCGGCTGTACCTCGATCGCCTGCAAGGCGGCCACGAACGCAGGGTGCTGCGAGCGGTGCATTTGCGCGAGGCCTTTCGCATGCCACTGCCGAATGGCGTCGCCTTTCTGGCGATTGTCGAGGCGGAATACAACCAGGGAGCGGCGGAGACATTTCTGATTCCCATAGCGCGGGCCACCTTGGCGGATGCGGCTGCCTGGCCTCCCGGCGACCAGCCGACGATCATCGTGCACCTGACCGGGCCGCAACCGTGCGTGTTGTACGATGCACTCAGCCTGCCGGAGTTTTGCGAGGCTTTGCTGGCCGCCATGTCGCCGGCCGGCCGGCTGCGCGGAGCCTATGGAGGGGAATTGGCCGGCTGGCACAGCGCACTTTACGAGCGGCTGCGAGGCCCGGAATCGGAAGGTGTACCGGCAGCGCTCATTCGGGCCGACCAGGCGAACAGTTCCGTGCGGTTCGGAAGCCGATTGGTTCTCAAGGTGTACCACCGGATCGAAGACGGAACACATCCCGAACTGGAAGTCGGGCGGTTTCTCACCCAACGGCCGGAGCTGACGTGCGTCGCCCCCTTGGCTGGTTCGATCGAGTATCGCCGGCATCGCGGAGACGGACTCGTCATCGCCGTCACGCACGGCTATGTCCCCAACGAAGGAGACGCCTGGAATTACACCGTCGACGCGCTGAGTGCGTTCTTTGAAGGAGTTGCCACGTTACCACCGCGCCCGGCCGGTGAAACCGTACCATTCTGGGTGTCGTTCAGCCCGCGCCTCGCGCCCGTCGATCAAACGTCGCTCGAATTCCTGCACGGCTACCTTGAGATGGTATTCCTGCTGGGCCGGCGTCTGGCCGAATTGCATCAGGCCCTGGCGGCCGACGGACCGGGGGCCGAATTCGGCACTGAGCCGTTTTCCGGGCAATATCAGAGGGCGATTTACCAATCGTTGCGAAATGTTCTCTTCGAAGTGCTGTACGGTTTACAGCGTCAGGCTGCCCGGCTGCCTGTGGAATTGCATCCCAAGGTGGCTGCCGTCCGCGAACGCCAGGCCGATATCCTGAGGGAATTGCATGCCGTGATTGAGCAACGCATCGTCGCGCCGCGGATTCACTGTCATGGAGATTGCCACCTGCATCAGATTCTCTATACCGGGAAGGACTTCGTGTTCATCGATTTCGAAGGACGTTCGGCGCAATCGACGGGCGAGCGCTGGATCAAGCGTTCGCCGCTGCGCGATGTCATCAGTCTCTTGCGATCGTTCGATTACGCGGCACATGCGACGCTCTTTGGATTGGCATCGGGGCGCGGTCGTGCAACAGGCGTCGTCCGTCCTGAAGATCGTCCGGCGCTGATGCCCTGGGCCACCGCGTGGAGAAGCTGGGTGCACGATGCCTTTTTGCGCGGTTATCTCGACCTTGCCGGGCCGACCTCGTTCGTCCCGCCCGATAAGTCTCAATGCACGACGCTGTTCCGCGTCCTGTTGCTCGAGCAACTGCTGTCCGAGATCGCGTACGAGCTGCAATTCCGCCCCACCTGGCTGGAGATACCGCTCACGGGGCTGCTCGAAACTCTGTCTGAGGGTAGCGCCCATTGACCAGTCTGGCAGCGCTCCGATCAGGGTCTGCGAAATACCAGGGCAATCGCCGCGGAATGCGGCGCCGGCACATCAAATGCACTGATTCACGGGACTCTCACCTGGCAGAATCCAATTGCAGCCGACCCGGGCCAGATCGAGTTCAACATCTTCTGGATGTCGGAGGTTTGTCATGTCAAACGGGATACAGGCCCGGAACCTGTCTGGCGTTGCCGGCAGCGGCGCAGGCTCGATTGTCTGTTCGGCCAGCGCCGCGACAACTCGCGTGATTGCCCCCCCGTCGCTGCTCTCCGAATGCGTCGACCGATTGCCTCGGCAGGAGTGGCGCCGGCGATTGTTACATCTGGCGCCGGGCGTATTGCCTGTCGTCCTGCTGGCGATCCCTCATCGCGATCCACTGGCGCTGTTCGCGCAGATGGTTATCCTGACACTCATCCTGGGCATTTCGGTTTTCGCAGTGAGAGCGGCCGGGTTGTTCGTCCGTAATGGCGAGCGAAGCTGGACCATTTCGGTCGTCGGCTATGCGGCCATCACGCTCGCGATGCTCCTGGGGTTTCCGGGACAGCCCGAACTGGGTCTGGCGGTGACGGTCATCATCGCGTTTGGCGATGGATCAGCAACGCTGGCAGGTTTGCTGGTGCGAGGGCGACGCCTGCCGTGGAACCGGGACAAGTCGTGGGCTGGCTTGACCGCATTTCTCGTCTTCTCAATTCCCCTGGCGACGATTGCTTACTGGGCCGAGGCACGGCCTGGTGTACCGATCTCAATTGCGCTGGCATGCGTAACCCCCGCCGCGCTCGCCGCTGCGCTGGTAGAAACTCTGGACGTAACCGTCAACGACAACGTTCGCGTAGGAATCACTGCGGCACTGACGATTGTGTTCACCCAGAATTTGTTCGTCGGATGGCAGTGAGCCGAGAGGCTATCTTCAGTTCTATGTGTTCCTCTTCGGCCAGTGGCCCACCAGTTCGCGGTAGACTTGCTTGCCGAGATCGGTGAACGTGACAGCTTTCGTCTGGGTGTCATAGTCGATAATCCCCTGGGAGGCGAGTTGCCGCAGCATCTGGTCAGTGACGAAATTGCTGGCCGAGGCCGGCTCGCCGAGCCAGACGATCGCCTTTTGCAATGTCCCGGATAAATTCATCCCAACTCCGACATTCCTGGCCCGTCTGTTCGGCTGGCGTGGACCTTCAAAAAAAAAGCCCCATACCCGCGATGCGTGCGGGGCTGGGGCGTTCATGCTCTGGTTCGTGCGGCAACCGTCCTTGGAGGAGCCAACGGGAGTTTACGAGCGCACGATCGGGCAGTCAAGGAATTTGGTCAAATGAATACTCTGCCTCGTGCCCCAGCATGATTGAGACAATTCACAAACACCAGACTGGGTGTGTTGTCGCTCGATGAACGGGCCGGTCAAAGATCCGAGCCGCGTGAATTCGGGGATCGACCGTTTCCATTCAAGATCAATTCAACCTTCGTCAGATCGACAGGTTTCACCAGGTGATGATCGAAGCCAGCCTCCGCAGATCGTCGTCGGTCATCCGCATTGCCCCAGCCGGTGAGTGCTACGATCACAGCCTCGTGAGCCCAAGGCAGCTCCCGGATCTGACGGCACGCGTCAAAGCCATTGAGGCGGGGCATTCCGAGATCCATGAAAACAACTTCTGGCTTCTGGATTGACGCGACCTCGACTGCTTCATGCCCGTCGCGCGCGACATACGTCACATGACCGAGCAGCCGCAGCATCTTCGCCAGACTGTGCAATGCGTCGGCGTTGTCATCAACAACGAGAATCCTGCGGCTGCTGTCCGTCGGGCGCGCTTTCCGCTCAATAGGCGTTTCCTGAGAGCCGACGTCGGCGCAGACCGGCAGGCGGACCACGAAACGGCTCCCCTGACCGGGGCCGATGCTCTGGGCCTCGATTGTTCCCTGATGCATTTCGACGAGCCGTTTGACAATTGTCAGACCAATTCCCAGTCCGCTCTGGGCCCGTTCGAGCGATGGATCGACCTGAGTGAACATGTCGAAGATCTTCGAGAGCATTTCCACCGGGATGCCGATTCCATCATCGACGACCGATACCTCGACCAGCTCGGAGCGGCGCTCAACAAGCAGGCGAATGTGCCCACCGTGCGCCGTGAATTTCGAGGCATTATTCAGTAAATTGGCGAAGACCTGTGCCAGCCGCGTGACGTCGGCTGCGATCCAGACCGGATCGGGCGGCAACGTAACGACGAGTTGTTGACTTGAAGCTTCAATGAGTGGACGGCTCGTTTCCACAGCGCTGCGCACGACGGCGACCAGCTCCACGCGCTCTTTGCGGAGTTCAAGCGTTCCACGGCTGATGCGACTGACATCGAGCAGATCGTCAATCAGGCGGACCATATACTCGACTTGCCTCCGCATGACGGCCCGCGCCTGATCGACTGCCTCGTCGTCGTCCTTCAACAGTTCCAGGATTTCGAGCGAATTGCGAATTGGAGCGAGTGGATTCCGGAGTTCGTGGGCGAGCGTCGCCAGGAATTCATCTTTGCGATGGTCGGCCTCCTTTAGCGCCTCTTCAGCCCGCACCCGGTCGGTGATATCGATCGCCATGCCTCCGACCCAGGCGGCACGGCCATCCGGGCCGGGGATCGGAAACTTGCTGACAATCGACTGGTGCTGGGTCCCGTCGGGATGCTGCAGCGACTCGATGACGTGGATCCCTGCTCCGGTGTCTAGTGCGCGCCGATCGTTTTCGGCAAATCGGGCGGCCGTTTCCACTGGAAAAATCTCGGCGTCCGCCCGGCCATAGAGCTGGTCGCGAGAGACATTGAACGCACCAGCGGCCGCCTCATTGGCATACACGTACCGTCCGTCGACGTCCTTGATCCACGCCAGTCCGGGGAGATGCTGCATAAAGCGGGCGAATCGAAGTTCGCTTTCGCGCAGTGCCTCGTCGGCCAGCTTGCGCTCCATCTGCCTGAGCTGCTCTGCCTGCTGCTTGATCTGCTCGGTCTTCTGAAACAACTCGACGAATCCGGCGACCTTGGCGCGCAGCACAACCGGCTCAATGGGCTTCACCAGGTAGTCCACGGCCCCCAGGGCGTAGGCCTCCTTGACCGACGCCCCTTCCGCGTCGAAGCCGGTGATGAAAATAATCGGCACGTTTCGGGTTCTGGGATGACTGCGAATTCGCTTCGCCGTGTCGAAACCATTCAGACCGCGCATCTGCACGTCGAGCAGAACGACGGCGTATTCGTCAGTCAGCAGGCGCTTGAGGGCCTCGTCGCCCGATTCGGCAGCCACCAGGTTCACCGGCAGATGCTCGAGAACGGCTGCGAGTGCCACGACGTTGTCGCGGTGATCGTCCACGATCAGCACATTCACTGCCATTTGTAAGGCTTGCGACATTACCTGCACGACAAGGACGTGGAATTTAAACGGGGTCCAGTAGGCGCCCATCGACGACGACCAGAATCGATTGTAACTTCGGTCATGCACTTGTCAGCGCGAGAATCAATGAATCGTCGACTGGACCATTTGAAACCACTTGCCGTTGATCCATGTCGACCAATTGGGCGACCGAGGGAATTGAAGGTCGCATGTGAAGCGTTGCACCCTGGCTCGGATGAGTTCTTGAAATCCTGCGTTGACCTTCTCGGCAGGCGAATCGGCTCGGCCGTCTCGATTGCGAATCTGATTCCAGGATTCGCCCAGATGCGACCGCGTCCTGCAGTACGAAATACCTCGAATTCCGTATCGCCGGACAAGCCCGATGATCCGGACGCAAAGCGTCATTCCGTTCGGTGCAGTTGGGGGGACGAAATGTCAGCGGGTCCGGGATCACCCGCTGGGCCGAATGGCGGACATTGAACCGCTTGATCGGTGCAGCAAAATGTGGCATTCGATTCGCTAGATGATCAAGCTGCAGAACCAAAGACTACCTGAAGTGAGTCGGGCAAACAGGGCCATGTCATGCCGTTACTCGTTTTGCAGATGTAGGTTAGATGCGATGGCAGCTCTTGCAGCCGTACGCCAAGGGGGTCGGACCGTCCCCCATCCCGCCTGGTCGTCAAACGACCAGACTGGTTCTCTAGAGACCAGTTTCTTTGCGTTTGGATGGAGTGGAACAGAAGACCTTGTCATCGAATTACTCCGTTCATCAATGCTGGCACTCTCACGTCAATAGTCATTTTATGCAAATCGCTAACCACTGGTCCGCGGATGACAGGGTGACAGGCATGCTGGCCCGTGCCTGGATCATTCCAGTCATCCGCGGACCGTTTTTCAAATGAGCTCGTCACATCCCAACCCGGAGTTTGAGCGATGAAAACTCGCGCCGCCACGAAGGCAGTCGACGAAGTTGACAGCAATGGCCTGACAAAACGTTCAGTGCGACAACGATCGGCAAGGCGCCAACTGGCACCGGCGGCCGCCAAATCATCAGGACAACTGCCGGACGACGGCGTGAATCGGAACGGACATGTTGAGGATTCCGGCGACGAACTCGACAAAGTCGCGCTGCTCAAGGCACTCCTGGCGTTTCGACGCGGTGACTTCAGCGTGCGACTCTCTCCCAATCTTTCGGGGCTCGACGGCAAGATTGCCGACGCCTTCAACGAGGTTCTCGAAACGAGCCAGAGCCTGGCTCGTGAGCTGGAGCGGATCAATTTCACCGTCGGGACGGAAGGGCGACTGTCGCAACGGGCGAACATCGGAGACGTCTCCGGATCGTGGAAGGACTCAGTCGAAAACGTCAACAACCTGATTACCAATCTGGTGCATCCGACCAGCGAAACGGCCCGCGTGATCGGCGCTGTGGCCAAGGGTGATCTTTCGCAAACGATGGCGATCGATCATGAGGGGCGGCCGCTGAAGGGAGAATTTCTGCGAACCGCCAAGACAGTCAACACGATGGTGGAGCAACTCGGCTCATTCGCATCGGAAGTGACGCGCGTGGCCCGTGAAGTGGGTACCGAAGGCAAACTGGGTGGCCAGGCTGCCGTGAAGGGGGTTGCCGGAACCTGGAAGGACCTGACCGACAGTGTGAACTTCATGGCCGGCAACCTGACTGGCCAGGTGCGTAATATCGCGGCCGTAACCAAGGCCGTAGCCGCGGGGGACTTGTCCAAGAAGATCACGGTCGATGTTCGCGGGGAAATCCTCGAGCTCAAAGATACAATCAACACGATGGTGGATCAGCTGCGTTCATTTGCGTCGGAAGTGACCCGTGTGGCCCGCGAAGTGGGTACCGAAGGAAAGCTGGGTGGCCAGGCCGACGTGAAAGGGGTTGCCGGAACCTGGAAAGACCTGACCGACAGCGTGAACCTGATGGCCGGTAACCTGACCAGCCAGGTGCGTAACATTGCTCACGTGACGAAAGCGGTGGCCGCGGGCGACTTGTCGAAGAAGATTACCGTCGACGTGAAGGGAGAAATCCTCGAACTCAAGAACACGATCAACACGATGGTGGATCAGCTCGGCTCGTTCGCCTCGGAAGTGACCCGTGTGGCCCGCGAAGTCGGTACCGAAGGCAGGCTGGGTGGGCAGGCGGAAGTTCGCGGAGTTGCCGGAACCTGGAAGGACCTGACCGACAGCGTGAACTTCATGGCCGGCAACCTGACCGGCCAGGTGCGAAATATCGCAGCCGTCACGAAAGCTGTGGCCGCCGGCGACCTGTCGAAGAAGATCACCGTCGATGTGAAGGGGGAAATTCTCGAACTGAAAGACACCATCAACACGATGGTCGATCAGCTCCGTTCGTTCGCGTCGGAAGTGACCCGCGTGGCCCGCGAAGTGGGAACCGAAGGAAAGCTCGGCGGGCAGGCCGACGTGCGCGACGTCGCCGGTACGTGGAAGGACCTCACCGACAGCGTCAATCTGATGGCCGGTAATCTGACCAGCCAGGTGCGAAATATTGCCGACGTGACTAAAGCCGTCGCCGCCGGTGACCTGTCGAAGAAAATCACCGTCGACGTGAAGGGAGAAATTCTCGAGCTCAAGGCGACGATCAATACGATGGTCGATCAGCTCGGCTCGTTTGCCTCGGAAGTGACCCGCGTGGCCCGTGAAGTCGGTAGTGAAGGAAAGCTCGGCGGCCAGGCGGTGGTCCGCGACGTCGCCGGCACGTGGAAGGATCTCACCGACAGCGTGAATTCGATGGCCGGCAACCTGACCAGCCAGGTGCGAAACATCGCAGCCGTCACAACTGCTGTGGCGGCCGGGGACCTTTCCAAGAAGATTACGGTCGATGTGAAGGGAGAAATCCTCGAACTGAAGAACACGATCAACACGATGGTCGATCAGCTCAGCTCGTTTGCTTCGGAAGTGACCCGCGTGGCCCGCGAAGTGGGTACGGAAGGGATCCTCGGCGGTCAGGCCGACGTGAAGGGGGTTGCCGGTACCTGGAAAGACCTGACGGTGAGTGTCAACTCGATGGCCGGTAACTTGACCAGCCAGGTGCGAAACATCGCCGACGTGACCAAGGCCGTCGCCAACGGCGACTTGTCGAAGAAGATCACCGTCGACGTGCGCGGCGAAATTCTGGAACTCAAGAATGCCATCAATACGATGGTCGATCAACTGCGGTCGTTTGCCTCGGAAGTGACCCGTGTGGCCCGCGAAGTGGGAACGGAAGGGAAACTCGGCGGTCAGGCGATCGTGCGTGACGTCGCCGGAACATGGAAGGACCTGACAGACAGCGTGAACCTGATGGCCGGTAACCTGACCAGCCAGGTGCGAAATATTGCCGACGTGACGAAAGCCGTGGCCGCAGGCGACCTGTCGAAAAAGATTACCGTCGATGTCCGCGGAGAAATCCTTGAGCTCAAGAACATCGTCAACACGATGGTGGACCAGCTCAACTCGTTTGCTTCGGAAGTGACCCGCGTGGCCCGCGAAGTGGGTACCGAAGGCAAGCTGGGTGGTCAGGCCGACGTGAAAGGGGTGGCCGGAACCTGGAAGGATCTCACCGACAACGTGAACTTCATGGCCGGTAACCTGACCGGTCAGGTGCGTAACATCGCCGACGTGACGACCGCCGTCGCCAATGGCGATCTGTCGCGCAAGATCACCGTCGACGTGAAGGGGGAAATTCTCGAACTGAAGAACACGATCAATACGATGGTGGACCAGCTCAGTTCATTCGCCTCGGAAGTCACTCGTGTGGCGCGCGAAGTGGGTACCGAAGGAAAGCTCGGCGGGCAGGCCGACGTGAAAGGTGTGGCCGGTACCTGGAAGGATCTCACCGACAACGTGAACTTCATGGCCGGTAACCTGACCAGTCAGGTCCGAAACATCGCCGACGTGACGAAGGCTGTGGCCGCCGGCGACCTCTCGAAAAAGATCACCGTCGATGTGAAGGGGGAAATCCTCGAACTCAAAGACACCATCAATACGATGGTGGACCAGCTCCGTTCGTTCGCCTCGGAAGTGACCCGTGTGGCCCGCGAAGTGGGTACCGAAGGAAAGCTCGGTGGCCAGGCCGACGTTCGCGGGGTCGCGGGAACATGGAAAGACCTCACCGATAGCGTCAATTTCATGGCCGGCAACCTGACCAACCAGGTGCGCGGTATTGCCGGGGTTGTGACGGCTGTTGCCAACGGCGATCTGAAACGGAAACTGGAAGTGGAAGCTCAAGGCGAAATTGCCGAGCTTGCCGACACGATCAACGGGATGATCGAGACCCTGGCCATCTTCGCCGAGCAGGTGACCACCGTCGCCCGCGAGGTGGGTGCCGAAGGAAAGCTGGGGGGCCAGGCCAGCGTACCAGGCGCCGCCGGTACCTGGAAGGATCTCACGGATAACGTCAACCAACTGGCTGCCCGACTCACGACTCAGGTGCGGGCGATCGCCGAAGTGGCGACTGCGGTTACAAAGGGGGACCTGACTCGTTCGATCGCCGTCGAAGCACTCGGTGAAGTCGCCGCGCTGAAAGACAATATCAACGAGATGATCCGGAACCTGCGCGAAACCACGGTGAAGAACAATGAGCAGGACTGGCTCAAGACGAACATGGCGAAGTTCTCACGCATGTTGCAGGGCCAGAAAGACCTGCTGGCTGTCGGGCGATTGATTCTTTCGGAACTGGCGCCCGTGGTGAACGCCCAGCAGGGAGTGTTCTACACCATGATTACCTCCAACGACGAGCCCAACCTCAAGCTCCTCTCCAGCTACGCTTACAAGGAACGAAAGCACCTCGACAACGTGTTCAAGCTTGGGGAAGGGCTCGTCGGCCAGTGTGCCCTCGAAAAGGAAAAGATCATCATCACGAGTGCCCCACCCGACTACATTCGCATTGCGTCGGGGTTGGGAGAGGGAGCACCCAGCAACATCATCGTGATCCCGGTGCTGTTCGAAGGTCAGGTGAAAGCCGTGATGGAACTGGCCTCGTTCGAGCGGTTCAATCCGATGCACCTGACGTTCCTCGATCAGCTCACGGAAAGCATCGGGATCGTCGTGAATACGATCGAAGCCAATACGCGTACCGAGGACTTGCTCAAGCAATCCCAGTCGCTGGCCAAAGAACTGCAGAGCCAGCAGCAGGAATTGCAGCTCACCAACCAGCAGCTCGGCGAAAAGGCGCAGCTCCTGGCCGAACAGAACGTCGAGGTCGAACGCAAAAACAACGAAGTCGAACAAGCGCGCTCGGCGCTGGAAGACAAAGCGGCCCAGTTGGCTCTGACGTCACGATATAAATCGGAATTCCTGGCGAATATGTCACACGAGTTGCGGACGCCCCTCAACAGCCTGCTCATCCTGTCTGAGCAACTGGGGCGAAACAATGAAAGCAATCTCAGTGCCAAGGAGGTCGAATTCGCACAGACCATTCACGCCGCCGGGCACGACCTGCTGGCGCTCATTAACGACATTCTCGATCTGTCGAAGATCGAATCCGGGACCGTGGTCGTCGATCCGGCAGAAGTTTCATTCAGCGAGTTGCGCGAGCACCTCGAACGGACTTTCCGGCATGTGGCCGAATCGGCCGGACTCGGATTCGAGACTCAGTTCCACGAATCGTTGCCGGAATTCATGTACACCGACGCCAAGCGGTTGCAGCAGGTGATCAAGAACCTGTTGTCGAACGCCTTCAAATTCACGGCGGCCGGCAATGTGACGTTCCGGGCGAGACGAGTCCGCACGGGATGGAGCCTCGAGAACGACTCTCTCAATCAGGCCGACCAGGTGGTCGCCTTCTCGGTCCGTGACACCGGCATCGGGATTCCCGCCGAAAAGCAGCAAATCATCTTCGAAGCATTTCAGCAGGCGGACGGCAGCACCAGCCGCAAATACGGCGGTACGGGGCTGGGCCTGGCTATCAGCCGCGAAATTGCCCGGCTGCTGGGAGGAGAGATTCGCCTCATCAGCGCGCCCGGAGAGGGGAGCACGTTTACGTTGTTCCTGCCGGTCACGTATGTTCCGCGAATGTCACGACGTCAGGCGGCGCTTGCAGCGCCGAGCGCCGTCCTTCGGGACGGGGATGCCACGTATTCCGACCCCGAAGGACACTCGCGAACGGTGCCGGCCGGGCTGATTTCTGGCCCGGCGATGACCGAAGCCGACCGATCCACACCAGGCTGGTCAGCCGAAGACGAAGCACAGCTCTTTGTCGGTGATTTCCGAGGTCGATTTGCCGACGCAGCCCAGGCCACGTTTGGCAATATTGGACCAACGCCAGCTCTCACCGGAAAAAAAGTGCTCGTGGTCGATGACGACATCCGCAATGTCTTCGCCATGACGAGCGTACTCGAAGAGACCGGGATGGAAGTGCTTTCGGCCGAAACGGGACAGGCTGCAATCAATCTGCTGGAAGAGACACCTGATCTCGACATCGTACTGATGGATATCATGATGCCGGGCATGGATGGGTACGAAACGATCCGATCGATCCGCACGATGGGTGAGTTCCGCCCGTTGCCGATCATTGCCGTGACGGCCAAGGCAATGCCAGGAGATCGTGAAAAATGTCTCGAGGCAGGTGCTTCCGACTACCTCTCGAAACCGGTGGAACCTGTGCAATTGCTGTCGCTGTTGAGTAAATGGATCATCCAATGACATTGCCGGTCAAACATTCCAGGCTTGCCGCGCTTGAGAATTCGCTCCCCGGCCGCCGCGGACGAATCCTGATCGTCGATGACCGACCCGACAAGCTGATCACGCTCGAGACAGCCCTGGAGTCATTGGGGCATGAAATTGTTGCAGCCGGCTCAGGGGCCGATGCGCTGAGATGCCTGCTCGAGCACGACATGGCTGTCGTCCTGCTCGATGTGAACATGCCCGGTATGGATGGGTTTGAGACGGCGAGGCTGATTCGATCTCGGAGGCGGAACGTCGAGACGCCGATCATCTTCATCACGTCGTATGGTGACGAACTGCATGCCCTGCGCGGCTATACACTGGGAGCCGTCGATTTCATTCTGGCCCCGGTCGTCCCCGAACTGCTCCGTTCCAAAGTGAGCGTGTTCCTCGCATTGTTCGAGCGGACCGCCCAGGTTCGCGAACATGCCCAGCGCCTGCTGCACCAGACCGAGCAACTGCAATTGCTGACGCGATTTTCGCTCGCGATGCACTCGGCCTTTTCGATTGAAGAGATTCTGCAGATCGCAGCCGACGCGGTGCGTGAGATCGTTGGAGCGCAGTTCGCCTCGGCCCTGCTGACGATCAACCAGAGCGGCCTGCGGGAACAGAAGATCAGATTTTCCCCACTGCACCGCGATTTGTCAGCGGGCCGTCGCGCCGAACGTGTTGATCTCGAGCCGCTGCATCTCGAGCCTTCTTGCTGCCGGCGATTGAAGGCGGCCGAACTGGCAGCGCCCGAATTGCGCCCCCTGCTGCCAGCCGGCGAATTGCCACTGGGGGGGGTCGGTCTGGCGACTCCCCTCGTCAGCCGCGACGGGACTGTGCTGGGGGTCTTGCTCGCAGCCGGCAAGCAGCAGCGAGACTTCTGTGACGACGACGAAACTCTGGTGGTGCAACTGGCGCAGATCGCAGCAACCGCGGTCGAAAATAGCCTCTTCGCCGAAGCCCGCGAGCTGAATCGCGTTAAAGACGAGTTCCTGGCAACGCTGTCACACGAACTGCGGACGCCATTGTCTTCGATTCTGGGCTGGGCTCAACTTTTGCAAACAGGTCTTCTCGATGCCGACGAAACTCTTGAGGCGATTGAGATTATTCAACGCAATGCCGAGATGCAGAGCAAGCTGATTGAAGAGCTGCTCGATGTGTCACGAATTATCACTGGCAAAATGCAGTTGAACATGCGTCCGATTCGGATATCTCCGGTGCTTAAGGCTGCAGTCGACGTGGTGCTCCCCGCAGCGCTGGCCAAAGGAATTGAGATTGACGTATCTGGCGAGGAAGTCCAGGACGGTATCTCGGGTGATGCCGATCGGCTCCAGCAGGTGTTTTGGAATCTGCTCTCGAACGCGGTCAAGTTCACAACCGGACCGGGACATATCGAGATCCGACTCGAAGCGGACGACGCACAAGTCCAGATTGTCATCAAGGACGACGGGGAGGGGATCGATCCCAAGTTTCTACCGCACGTCTTTGACCGATTCCGTCAGGCCGACAGCAGTACCAGTCGGATCCACGGCGGGCTGGGGATCGGACTGGCAATCGTACGACACGTCGTGGAACTGCACGGAGGATTCGTGAGGGCTGCCAGCGAGGGAAGAGGGCGCGGTACGACGTTTACCGTGGTGCTCCCCCTCGTTGCCGCCGATGGCGAGGCAGGTGTGCTACCCGAGCACTTCTCGCTCGAAGCGTCAAGCGTACTTGTGCCTGTGGCGGTGGATTCGAAGTCGTGAAATCCTGGGCCGGTCTTGAATACAAAGTGAGGAACTATGATGACCGACAGCACCTGTATTTCTCCGGCCCCAGGTTCGCCCGGGTCCCAGCCGGCCATGCAAGCTCCTCCAGGGAAGCCCTCGGTTCGATGGCGCGTCCTGGTCGCGGAAGACATTCCAAGCCAGCAAAAGCTCCTGGCGACCTTCCTGACAAAATACGGACATACGGTTCACACCGCCGATCACGGGGAAGCTGCGATCAACGTCTTTCGACAGGAGCCTCTCGACATTGTTTTGATGGACGTGCAGATGCCGGGATTAAACGGGCTGGATGCGATGCGCGCAATCCGCGCACAGGAAGTCGAGTCGGGATGCCATATCCCCATCGTCGCGGTGACGGCCCATGCACTGACCGGCGACCAGGAGAAATGTCTCGCCGCCGGCGCCGATGCCTATCTGCGGAAGCCGCTGAATCTCGCCGAGTTGATGACGTTGCTCAACCGTCTCATCGACGAAGCACGCTCCTGACGTAAGGCACGACTTGGGAGTAAGTTCCGAGGAGTTCGGGCGAGAACGGGCGTCGCATTCACGTGACGCTATGCGAAGTGCTGGTCGGCACCCGTCTGGTTCCAGCCGGAGAGGATCTGATCCACTTCTTCCTTATGCCGGGTCTCGTCTGCAATGATCCTTTCCAGTTCGACCTTGAGTCCCAGTTCGCCATAATGAGTCGCCTCCAAGACTCGCTCGGTATAGTTGGCGATCGACCGGCTCTCGACGTCACGGATGTTCCGCAGCATCTGAAAGGCGCTGACGGCACGCGGGATCGGTTTGGGAATCGTTGTTGGAATTCCACCCAAGGCGGCGATTTTATCGGCCACGAATCGCGCATGTCGCTGCTCGTCCGGAATCTCAGCCTGGAACAGGCTTCGCAGCTCGCGGCGATGCAACCCCCTCAGCAGGGACCCATATTGGAGGTACATGATAATCGTCTGCAGTTCCCCCGCGAGGTCATCGTTGAGGTGGTCGCTCAGAGTGCCGACGTCATCGATCAAAACCGTCGCAGTTAAATCGGTGGATCGTCCTGCGTCAGAGTGTCCCATGATTCGCTCCCGGCCGTGCCGCGCGATAAGTTCAAGTTGACGCATGACGCCGCAACGTATTTACGGAGCAAACGGTGGGCCAGCGTCGCACCGTTCATTATCGAGGCACCCGAGGCCTGCCTCGGTCATGCTGGCAATCGTCGTTCACGCTGCCAATCGCGAAGGACCTGCCGTACGCCAACTTCCCTGGAAGCCAGACGTTAGCGTGATTTCGAATCGCCGACTGACTCACTCCCGTCGAATTCCCATACGTCAAATTCCGATCATGGCAATCACCAGCCAGCCGCTGCGGGCTTGAGGCCAAGCTGGTCTCGCTGCAACCGCCATCAGGGTCCACGATCAATGAGTATCGCTGGGGAAATTCATGCCTCGCCAGGTGGAAAGACATTGGCACGCGACATGCTCGTTCTCATCCCGGCATCTTTTGCCGACTGTCAGAGCAATTTCAAAGACTCACGGACGTCAGTAATGAGGTTTTCATCCCGATGAACAGCTCTGTATTGCCCCGCAGGAATTGTGACTTGGAACACCGCATTCGAACCACGCTCGAGAGCAAGAATGTCCTTGCCATTCGAAGTTTATCGGTCGAGTCGGACGGTGCGACCGTCAAATTGAAGGGAACCGTAAAGTCCTATTACACGCGCCAGCTTCTCGTACACGGCTGCCTGGGGGTCCCGGGAGTCCGGACGGTGATTGACGAGATCTGCGTCGTAGCATGAGCGAGAGGCCGGCTGAACGGTCAGCGGGATCCGAGCGAGCAGATCCCCCCCGAGAGATTGGCGACCCCAACCGGATCACGAAAGGACACCGCACTATGAGACACGTCCCACTCGTTCTGCTGATCGCGAAGACCGTGTTGCTGGCCGCACGATTGTTCGTCAACGCAACATTTTAAGGTGTGGTCGGTCGCATCGCCACGGCCCCATGGGGGCAATTCATGGCGGTGTGCAATTGCCGGGGCGGTCAGAGGCGCTGGACCGGTAACTCAACGCTCGAACGCGGGCCGGATTTGGGACGGCTCGGTCAGGTTCCGGCAGCCACTCGGAAATGTCGCAGCGGCGCCAGGTTCGGAACCATCGTTGCCACCGCCGGGTGACGCCCTGCGAGAGGAAGTTCGGCGACGCGCGGCGACGCGACAGCGTTAAGTTCACCTCGACGAATCGAAACATCCCTGGGTCCGGCAAAACCCAGTTTCACACGTCCCCTGCCGGCATCCAGCACGACCAATTCAACGTCTGGGCCGATGCAAACCGTTTCACCTGGTTTCCGCGTCAGCACAAGCATGGTGGCATCCTTAACCAAATGGGGGAATGCGGCGATTCGACCTCTGGACGGGGAAGAACCTGCAAAATCAGTACCAATTGAGAAGCCGGCGTGGCAATTTCACAGCGAATCGCACGTCTGCCCTTCGCAGGATTAAGTCGTATTGCAGGATCGGCCATTTGATTCCTGGCCGAAATCAGTGTTTGCCAGACGCAAGGTACATTCAATCAATGGACTTAAGGCCGTTCATTCGGACCGCATAAATGGATGCCATCCCTGTTCTGGCACTTGATTTGCTTATTGGAAGTCATCACGGTGTGTACCCCCTGCCACAAGCAAATCAGCCACGTGCCCAAAGAGGTCTGATCGCCAGATGACCAGTCCGGTCGTTGCGCAACCACTTCACGAGGCAGGTCATTTCCCGACGAATGGGGCTTTGTATAATGAGCCGGTTCCAACGCCCTCGTCACATTCGCAGGTCTTTCCGTCCGTGATATCGTCCCCCAGCATCTGTGATTTGCCTGCTGCTCTCGCGCGGATGGCCGGAGATGTCGAGCTCCTCAAAAAGATAGCCGAATTCTTCCGGGAAGACTCGGTTCAAATTATGGAAGCGCTCCGCCAAGCTGTGATCGATGGCGACATGAAGGGGATTGAGCACGCATCCCATAGTTTGAAGGGACTGGCAGCCCACTTCAACGGGGAGGCCGCCGTGCTGGCGGCAGCCCGACTTGAGCAAATCGCCGCCAGCGGCGACTTGGCGCAGACAGCCAGCGGATTCGCGAAGGTCGAGGAGGAGATTTCCAGGCTCGACGCGGCTTTGACCAATGAACTGGCGAAACTATGAGCACATTTCAATCGGCTAAGTGTATTGCACTGACGTTGACAGGGGCGTCATCCCCGTTCGCCTCACCTTTCGCGGCGGCCATCAGCGAATGTGTGATCACTGCCATGACCCCTTGCGTCACAGCTCCAATCCCCGCCCCCACCAGGGAGTCGGCAAGCATCCCCAGCAATCGCCGCGTCCATCGTCGCCCCTCAATCGTTGGTCCGTCGGAAGCCCGATCGGGTTTCTGTACAGGCTCTGATGCCGACGTCGACTCAGTTGCAGCGCGGCGAGCGGGTGGCAGCAGAAACCTCGCGGCAAGCATCCCCCCGATCGTCACGAATCCAACGGTGGCCAGCGGGTGGCGCGAAATCCACACTTTTGGCGAAAGGACGCGAACGGCGCTGCCGCAAACGTCATCCGCTGTTTTGATGGCTGCGGCTCGGGATTCGGCCGCCTGGCGGCGCAAGTATTGGTCGCAGGGAGTCTCGTCAGGACGCAGCCTGTTGTGAAACATCTGTCCCGAAGGTATCCCGTTCTGCCTGTTTGCGATGTTCATATTTCTCAATCACTCGCTTTTGCTCCTGGGCCTGCCGACGCCTGGCCCATACCCAGGCGCCAGCTCCCGCACCAATCAACAGCGTTCCTCCAACGATCGTGTCGCCTGCCCCATGACCACGGCCGCTCAAGTCTCCGACCAGGCCGGAAAGTCCGCGCAGAAACAGGACGACAGCCGTAGCGAGTGCCGTCCCCGCAACTGCGACAGCCCCAATCGATATTGCGACAGAGACGATTGTCGCACGAATCCCCACCCGCAATTGATCGATTCTCACATCGATGTAGTAATCAAGGTACTCCCGCAACTCGGCCAGATCGGCGAGAAAGGGCACAACGGGATCAGGCTCTTCAGGTTCGTGCACCGCAGGCGACGGCGCCCGAGCCTGGCCGGCTTGAGGGCCTGCCTGACGGCGCCCGTGATCTTGCGGATGCGAAGAAGCAGACATGAGACTGAGTTCTCAGCGGCGACACCAGATTGCCCCGATCAAGAATCCAGCTCCCGCGGCGATCAGAACCGATGTCAGAGGCTGATTGCGAATTGTCCTTTCAATCGCCGCTTCGGCGTCGTGGACTTGCGACTTTCCCTGATCGACGTAGTCGACGGCCGTATCGCGCATTGTCTCCAGTCCATCCCGTGCGTGGGTCGTCGCCGAGTCGCGGACGTTTCCCAGACTCTCGAGAACTTCACCCGTCGCTTCGCTGAGGGCGGCCTTGATCTTTCCGGCACCGTCCATGACCGCAAATTTAACTCCATTGATGCTCCCCTCCCGCTTCTGGCCAACGGCCCGACGATGGCGCGGATGAGAGCCAGAACGGTGCTCCTTAGTGGATGTCGACATGGCTGCTTCCTTTCCCTGAAATCGAGTCGCGGTCTGGAACGTCATCACCGGCCCGTGCGTGCAGCACGCCCTGCGTGCAGCATCGGCAAGGACGACAATCCGGGAAGACGGGCTGTCTGTGATTTTCAATTGCAGATTGCCACTCACGCACCTTCCATGCCAAATCACGAGTTGCATGGCGGACAGGCCGGGTTCTCATGCGAATTCGGTGTAACTCGCGAGGTTCTCCCCCAGAATCACGGAAAAGCTGGCAGTTCGGTTGGCAGGATGCGCTGTGCCGAGGTGGTAAGCAAACGCTCATTCGGGCGGGAAAGCAGTCATCATCGGCAGAAACTTCCTGACCGTTCCGCGCGTCGAACAGGTCCACCGGGATGCGGGGTCTGCTTGAGAAAGGATTGCGGACGTATCGGGACCAATGGCACAATCTAAGTTGCAGGATCTGAACTTTATTTGCGAATCTCGTTCAATTCTCAGCATCAGGGAAATCAAAATGGCAACCATCCTGGTCATTGATGACGATCGTGCAACGCTGCATCTGATCCGTCAGACATTTCGCGACGACGACATGACTGTCTTGACCGCCGGGAGCGCCAGCGAAGGTCTTGAAGTCGTGGCCGAGCAGCATCCCGATCTGGTGCTGCTGGATGTCATGCTTCCCGACATTACGGGGCTCGAGGCGTTCGAGAACATCAGCCGTATTGATGCCCGCCTCCCGGTGGTATTCATTACGGCTGGTGGAACAAGTGACACCGCCATTGAAGCCGTGAAGCTTGGCGCCCACGATTATTTGCTGAAGCCGCTCGATATGGAGCGCGTCCGTACGGTCGTGCAGCAGGCACTCGAAATGCGCCGGTTGATGCACGTTCCCGTACTGCTGCCGGGGGCTCCCGAAGAAAAGGACCAGGACGACCGCATGGTCGGGCGCAGTCCCCGGATTCTGGAAGTGTACAAGGCCATCGGCCGCGTCGCGCCGCAGGATGTCACCGTACTCATTCGAGGAGAAAGCGGTACCGGTAAGGAGCTCATTGCGCGAGCCATCTACCAGCACAGCCAGCGCTCACGCGCTCCCTTTCTGGCGGTCAATTGCGCGGCCATTCCCGATGCCTTGCTCGAAAGCGAGTTGTTCGGTCATGAGAAAGGTTCGTTTACCGGCGCCGATCGCCAGCGGATCGGCAAATTCGAACAGTGCTCCGGGGGAACAATTTTTCTCGACGAGGTCGGCGATATGTCGCCCCTCGTTCAAGGCAAACTGCTGCGTTTGCTCCAGGAGCAGCAATTTGAGCGCGTCGGCGGTAATCAAACGATCAAGACCGATGTGCGCATCATTGCGGCCACGCATCGTGATCTCGAAGAGATGTCGAACAAGGGGACGTTCCGGTCCGACCTGTACTATCGGCTCAATGGGTTCACGATCACCATTCCTCCGCTGCGCGACCGGGGAGACGACATTGTTCTCTTGCTGGAGCGCTTCTTCAATCTCTACTCGCGACAATTGAATAAAGACGTGCAGGGGATCGCTCCTGATGCATTGAAGTTGCTCGTCGACTATCCGTGGCCCGGCAACGTGCGGGAAATGCAGAGCGCTGTGCGCCGTGCGCTGTTGCAGACGACTGGCCCGGTTCTGGTCGCCGAAGCACTCCCCGAGGAAATTCGTCAGGGAACCAGACCCGATTCCTCAAATGGCGACGAGCACCGCGACGGTTCGCTGGAGCGGCTCGTTGAGCAGCGGCTCGGGGCTGAAACGAATGACCTGTACGCCGAGGCATTGGCGGCGATGGAAGTCTACGTGTTGACTCAGGTCCTGCGTTTGACACGGGGGAATCAATCCCAGGCGTCCCGCATCCTCGGTATTACCCGCGGCAGCCTGCGGAACAAGATTCACACGCATGCGATTCACATCGAGAACGTCATTCACGTCGAGAACGAACCGGACGACGAGCCGGTGGAGGCCGTCAGCGCGAGTGAATGATTCTGCGGCGTCGTGTCGCTCACGTCGAAGCGGCCACAGGTTCGGATGTTTTGACCCAGCAGCGCAGGACTTCTGCAACGCTCCAGGCCTGGGCAATGCAGCCGCGCGGATAGTACGGGGCCTCGGCGTCGAAGACCTCGCTGATGGAACCGACGCAGGCCTCGTGTCCATGGGGACCAAAACTCTCGAGCAGATGATGGACCTGATTGGCCGCGTCGGGATAGACGCGCAGCCAGGCATCAAAATAGGGCCCGATCAGCCAGGCCCAGACCGTCCCCTGATGGTACGCCGCGTCGCGCGAGCGGAGGTCGCCCGTATACGTGCCCTTATAATCCGGATGGCCGGGCGCCAGCGTCCGCAGGCCGAAGGGAGTCAGCAGCCGCTCTGAGACCTGGTCCACGACGGCTTTCCAGCGTCCAGACTCGAGCACCGGATGATCGAGCGAAATTGCGAAGATCTGATTGGGGCGAATGGCCGCATCGTCTCCCTGCTCCCCATCGATGACATCAAACAGGCATTTCGTTTCGGAATTCCAGAAGCGCCGATTGAATGAGGCCCTGGCCCGTTCGGCATGGGTGGCCAGAGATGTAGCCCTGCCCGGGTCCTGCTCTTCGAGAGTCCACCGCTGCAGCAGGCGCAGGGCGTTGTACCAGAGAGCATTGATTTCGACGGCCTTTCCACGGCGCGGCGTGACCACCCAGTCGCCGACCTTGGCATCCATCCACGTGAGCTGATAGCCCTCGGCTCCCTGGCTTAACAGTCCGTCGGCCGGGTCGACATGGATTCCGAAACGCGTACCGCGCAGGTGATGATCGACTATATCGCACAAGATCGGCAACAGGTGTTGAAGTGTCTGACGATCGCCCGTGGCTCGAAGGTAGCGTTCGATTGCGTGAAAGTACCACAGTGAAGCGTCGGCCGTGTGATACAAACCCTCCCGTTCGCCTTCGGGAAACATGTTCGGAATCAGGCCATCGCGCACGTACCTGCCGAATGTGCGCAGCAGATTGCCCGCCTCGGCATGTCGACCGGTGACCAGCGTCAAGCCCTCCAGGCTGATCATCGTGTCACGCCCCCAGTCGGTGAACCAATGATATCCGGCAATCACGGTGTGAGCCTCTTCACCGGCGGCACGGGCTAACGCCGCATCGGCGGTTCGAGTTGTCGGTCGAATGATGAATTGATCGGCCGCCAGGACCAGCGACCGGCCCAATCCCCGTCGGGCAGAGCGGTGTGCGCGAATCAGCAATCTTTCTCGCCGCTGCAGTTCCGCAGCACGCGCAGAACCAGGATCGACACCTCGGATCAGGTCCCAATTCTCTGTTGAGGCGACGAGTGTGGCTTCATCGCCGACACCAAGGTCGATCCGAAAGTACCCGGGATTCCAAAGGGTTCCCTCAGATTCGTAGCCGCGATCCCGTTCCAGGCGGTATTGCACGCGGCAGATCCGCCCTCCGTCGAGGACCAGGCTTGATCGTCGGCCAACGCAGCACATCCGCAACGGAGGAGCGATTTCAGAACGAATTTCGAAACCGGGGTGCATAGCCGTCACGGTATAGTTCTGCGTACCGGTGCTGGTCACCGCGGCTTCATGAGGACGAAAGTGGAACGATGGCCGCAGCCGCAATCGCACGCCGGCAGCGGCTGCGATCAGTCGATAGGAAATGTGAACGGTATTCTGCAGATGGACCAGCAGGACTCGTTTTTCCAGCTGCAGGTCCCCGGCTTCGTAGCGCCATACGGGCAGCCCGGATTCCAGCCGAAATTCCGTCAGGAGGGCGATCGACGGGTCGAATGCCTCATCAGCCAGTTCCAGAGTGCCGAGGCGGACGACGCTGCGATCTTCGAATTTCAGCTCTTCCGCCAGATGATTGAACATCACCATCCGCCCCAGAGGGGCCGGCAACGCGGCAATCAATAAACTGTGATAGCGGCGAGTACAGGCACCGGCGACCGTTCCGGAGGCATAGCCGCCCAGTCCATTCGTCACCAGCCATTCGCGCCCCAGCAGGGCGTGGGAATCTGCCTCCGCAAGCTTGCGGCAATCGAGAATCTGATGTTCCGACATGATTCCAGGTAATCCGCTCTGAGGATATTGATCCGCAAGTGGCCAAATCGATTTCACGATTCGGCAGTCAGGCTGGATTTCAAAACCAGGGCCGCTTCACCCGCAATGTGCCACGCATTCTCAATTTCGAAAGGCGCGGTGCCGGAGCCGCCGTACTCCGGCTCCTCGCTGCTCCAGAGCAGCGTCCAATGACAGTCTGCGGGAGGGGCGATCAGGGGCTCCGGGAGCGGTGCCAGCTTCAGATCGCGACCGAAATTCACGATCAACAATCGGTCATCGTCTGAATCACTGAAATAGCGCACAACAAGGCAGTCGGGCCCGATCACTATTCCGTCGAGCTTGTCTATCTGCTGCCGACTGAAGACGGCGTCTTCTCGGCGCAAACGCAGCAAGTCGAGATGCAGCGAATAGGACTGAGACTGTGACTCCCGTTCACTCAGATTGAGCCGGCACCGCTCGAACGTCGACCGATCAGCCGGGTCCGAGAGGCGCGCCTGGGCTTCGGCTGACGTGAGAGAAGGGAACTGACTCAAAAACTTTCCACGACCCTCGGCGACCAGCCGGCGTTGATCACCGACGTTATCGGCGAAGAACAAAAACGGAGCTGACGCTCCGAATTCCTGCCCCTGGAAGAACATGGGGGTCTGCGGCGCAAGCAGCCACAGGGCCGTCATGGCCCGCAGTCGACCCGGGCTGGTCAGGTTTGCAATTCGTGCCCCCAATCCCGAATTGGCCACCTGGTCGTGGTTTTCCAGAAATGTGACGAATGCGCTGGCCGGCAATCCTTTGGTTGGAGTTCCACGGGGTTTCTTTTGCCATTGCGAGAGTTGGCCCTGATAAACGAAGCCCCGTTTGACTGCCGCCAGGAGTTCCGAGGCGTTCCCTTGGAAATCCGAGTAGTAGGCTTCATTGCAACCAGTCAAACGAACATGCGCAGCGTGCTGGAAGTCGTCGTTCCAGAGGGCATCCATGCCGTGCCCTCCCGCCGCAGCCGGCCTGACCATGCGGACATCCTGTGGTTCATTCTCGGCGACGAGGAACAAACTGCGGTTTCCGGCGGCGTCGCGGGCGGCGTCAACAAGTTCCGTCAGGATGTGACGTTCCGACTGGTCGTGAATCGCCTGCGTGGCGTCAAATCGCAACCCATCGAGATGATATTCTGTGATCCAGTAGCGAACGTTGGCGAGAAAGAACTCGCGAACGGCCCAGGAGTGCTCGCCATCGAAATTGATGGCATCGCCCCATTCGTTCGCATAATGTTTCGCACGAAAGTCGTCGGAAAACTGCGGAATCGTATGCCCGACAGTCCCGAAGTGGTTGTAGACAACGTCGAGAATCACACCCAGACCTTCGGCATGGGCACGGTCGACGAATCGCCGGAAGTCGTCTGGATCCCCATACAATCGGGTGGGAGCAAACAGGCAGACTCCGTCGTATCCCCAGCCGAATTCCCCGGGAAAATCGGCCACTGGCATGACCTCGAGGAGGGTCATCCCACATCGGGCCAGCTCAGGCAACTGGGCAGCGGCGGCAGTCCACGTTCCTTGTGAAGTAAATGTGCCGATATGCATTTCATAAATCACCTGGCCTTCCGCCACGACACCCTTCCACGAGTCGTCGCTCCATCGAAAATCATGGGGATCGACAAGCTGTGAGAGATTCTCGGGACCCTCAGGCTGGAAGCGCGATGCCGGATCAGGCAACAATCGAGGGTCATCGTCGAGGCGGAATGCATAACGCATCCCGGCTGCCAGGCCCGGCACCGAGCCTGAGAAATATCCCCCCGGTTCCGCACGCAAGGCGAATGAGAGGGGCATCTTCGTCGCAGGTTGTTCGGGCAGCACAATCTCAACCCTGCTGTGCTTCGGGGCCCAAACCCTGAACAGGGTGGCTCCATCTGCCGAGAATTCGGCCCCCACCGGCAGGCAACGCATGGCATCCTCATGATTTTTGTCGAGACACGCGATTGCAATGGCCGTCTCGATCGTACTGTCGCCCCCGATCATAAGCGCTACCTTTCCCGCCAACTAGCGGCTCACCCCCTGGCGAGACGGACAATGCAGAATCTTCGTTCTGGGCACCGCAGGATTCCCTTCAACGCAGGAATCGGACCAACCAGTGAGAATCAGTCCGGACTTCGCATCCCAGCCCCACTAAATCCGCGGATCTGCCAGTCCAACAGACGAGTTTCGGTCCGCAGGCCTGGCAGCCGAGCGTCCCAACTGGATCACCTCCGGCCGTCAGCATGCAAGCCGTCAGCAGGAGAGTCATCGAACCGAACAAACTCAGTTTCGAAGCGCGCATAAGCCACCGCTCTCATTACGGAATGACCAGTTTCCTGGCCGCAAACTTTGCGACTTGTTTCCACCAACTGGTTCGGCAGCCTTTGTGCCAAAAGAAGTTCGAGAAATCGAGATGCCGCCCGACCGGTATGAGATTTGAAGCGACGTCGTCCTTGGAAAGACGACCATGACCTTGGATAGGAGACAGAATCATGCCGCGCGGCGACAAATCGAAATACACCGAAAAGCAGAAGCGACAAGCGGAACAGATCGAGGAAGGGTACGAATCCCGCGGTGTGGCGAAAGGCGAAGCCGAGCGGCGAGCCTGGGCCACCGTTAACAAAATGACGGGGGGCGGCCGGAAGGCGGGCGGCTCTGGTCGGGGCAAAAAGACGAATACCGAGCCAGCGAAGAAAGGGGGCCGGCTCGGAGGAGCCTCCTCGGCGCGGCGGCCGGCCGCTACACGGTCTCGATCGGCACTCAAGGCAGCGCGGACTCGCGCTCGGCGGCGAGCCGCGCGGATCGGGGCGAAGTCGTGATCGGCCGCCAGCCACTTTAACGGCCGTAGTACATCATTCCGACGTCTCCCAGGGATGCGGCATCGACACTGATGCTCACAGCAGGCCATGCTACTCCCCGCAAGTTATCGGCTGCTCGTCGGCCTGCAGACTATCGTGCTGGCGGCGATCGCGCTCAATTACGGGCAACCGATCCTTGTTCCGCTAGTCACGGCAGCCTTGTTGACTTTCCTGCTGCGGCCAGCAGTCCTGTGGCTGGAACGGCATCATTTGCCACGCGCGATTGCCGTTGGGATCGTGGGCTTGAGTATTCTCGCGGGATTCGCAGGCATCGGAACGGTGGTGACCCGGCAATTGCACGAGTTGGCATTGCATCTCGACGAATATCAGGGACATCTGCGAGCGAAGATTGAAGCCGTGCAGCGTACTCGCTTCAGGGCGTTTGACAATATCACTGCGCTCGTCAGGGAAGTTTCCGAAGCATCCCGTACCAAGGCCAAACTGCCGCCCGCAGAATCGCCTGAGGGCGATGCCGAGCCAAAACCTTCGAATACGGGCGAAATGGCAGCACTCGCCGCCGGCACAAACGTCCAGAACGCCGTGCCCGTTCATGGGAAGGCGGTGACAGAGCCGCCAACCGTTCGCGTTATTCCTGAGTCCCCCGGTCCCATGGAGCTGGCAAGATTTGTCTGGGGATCATTGTCACATCCCATCACAACCGCGTGTTTGATCTGCGGCCTGCCGATTTTCATTCTTCTGGAATTCGAGGAATTGCGCAATCGCGTATTGCGATTGGCCGGGCAGAGTACGCTGACGTTGACGACGAAGACGCTGGACGAGGTCGGGCGGAGAATCAGCCGCTACCTGCTGGCGAATGCCATCGTCAATGGTGCCTTTGGCTCGGCCGTGTTCCTGGGACTTCTGGCGATTGGAGTCGACTATGCCGCATTCTGGGGGTTCCTTGCCGCCGCGATGCGTTTCCTGCCCTACATCGGGACGACGTGTGCGGCCACATTGGCGGTGGCAATGGCGATCATCCAGTTTCCCGACTGGACACGCCCGGGTCTGACAGTCGGTTTGTTTGTCGTCCTCGAGACATTGACGATCAACATCCTTGAACCGCTGACGTATGGCAAGACGGCAGGCGTCTCGACGGTCGCGTTGATGATCGCCGCGATTTTCTGGACATGGCTCTGGGGTCCCCTCGGACTGCTGCTGTCAGTTCCCATGACCGTCGCGCTGGCCGTCATCGGAAAGCAGGTTCCGCAATTTGAATCGCTGGGCGTGCTGCTGAGCGACGAACCTGCCCTGGCACCCCACGTGAGCTTCTACCAACGCCTGGTCGCCGGCGACGTCGATGAGGCCGCAGGTGTTCTGGAACAGGGACTCCAAACGGACTCCCGTTGTGTGGTGTACGATCAACTGGTGATCCCTGCGCTGTCCCGGACCGAGGTCGATCGACATCAGGGCCGACTCGAGGAAAGCGAGCGGGATCTCGTCTGGGTGCAGGCGTGCGAACTGCTCGATGACAATGCGCCACCTCCTCGCGAGCCGGCACACTCTCGCATTCGCATCGCCTGTTGCCCCGCGCACGATCGGGCCGATGAACTGGCTCTCGAGATGTTGCAGCACCTCGCGCCGGGCGAGTGCGAATTGGTCATGACTTCAGCGACCCTGATGGCATCGGAGAAAATCGATTCCTTGCTGCATTCCGAGCCTGATGCGTTACTCATCTCTGCAGTCGGACCGGGGTCTGATTTGCACGTCCGTTACCTGTGTAAACGGATCCGACACGAATCCCCGGGCCTGCGACTTATTGTCGGGCGCTGGGGATACACGGGCGATCGAGACAGACTGACACGTGCGTTACAACCGCGCGGGGCCGATTACGTCGTCACCACACTCGCGGAAGCCGTTGATCTACTGCATCGAATTCAGCCCTTCCCCGGTTCATCCCGCCTGGCCGAGGATGTTTTGCTGGCCCGAGCTTCGACGGCGAGTTTCTGATAGTCGGCCAGGAGAGCCTGCAAGTCAGCCTCTTCCAGGCCGTCGAGATCGAGAACACTGTTTTTGGCCGCTTTAATCGCCCGCACCAATTCGTCGAGTTTGACGTGGATCGCGATGGTGTCGCGATTCTGGCTGCTCTGGATCAAAAAGACCATTAAGAACGTAATGATTGTCGTTCCGGTATTAATCACCAGTTGCCAGGTATCGCTGAAATCGAAAAACGGACCACTGGCAGCCCACACGAAAAGCGTGAGACACCCCAGAACAAAGGCTGCGGGATGGCCAGCCACACGCGCCGCTGCACGGGCAAGCCACGTATACCATGTCTGTCGGTTTCCCATTGAAAATCTCTCGAACTTGAGCGATGGTCCGGCCCTCGTTCAGTTTCTTGCACATTGCATTCCGATATCTGGAACCCGGCTCCGTTGCCGACACATCGGTGGTTTGTCGACGACCGGTTTGGCTCCATCCGCTCCACAATTTCCGGTTTCCTGTTGAATGTCACTCATTTTTCGCGGCATCAATTCGAAAAGATCGCATCGTGTTGGCGCGGCCTTTGCGTTTTCTCTCGATTCGACGGCACCCGTCCGGCGCTCGCAGTCCAGCCAAAGTTGTGAGCGTTGGCAATCAGCTTGAGGTCAGCGGTGAATAGCCGTTTGCCAGGATCATCTCAACGTTTGATCGGGAGTACATCATGAACTACACAAGCAGTTGCACGGCAGGATCAGAAATACAGGTGCGTTCGATCACGTCTCGACTCGCGTCGGCGGGTTTCAAAGACTCAGACATTTCCTTGCTCTTCCCTCATGAAGCGCCGGAGCAACATGTCGAACTCGAGCAACACACGAAGGCACCAGAGGGCGCGGCTGTCGGCGCCGGAACCGGCGGAGCCGTCGGTGCCGCTCTTGGCTGGCTCGTAGGCGTCGGCACGATCGCGATTCCGGGAATTGGCCCATTGGTTGCCGCAGGCCCGATTTTGGCCGCGTTGAGCGGAGCAGCTGCCGGTGCCGCCGTCGGAGGTATGACCGGCACTCTGGTCGGCCTGGGAATTCCCGAAGTCGAGGCAAAGATCTACGAGCGAAAGCTCAAAGAGGGCCATTTCTTTGTTTCAGTGCACTGCCGCAATGAGCACGAAGTCGATCAGGCAATCGACATTTTTCGTTCTGAAAAGGCCAGAGACATTTCCCGCCCGACGAACGTCGTCGCCGGAACCTGAAACTGTCAGTTCCGGACCGGATCGCAAAGGGAATACGAACTGATTCACGTGCCGTGCCGGTGGTGCCTCACTTTACGTCTGAGAACGGCTCCCCTTACCGCACGAGACGATGGTAGTCGCCAGCTTTGGGGGCCCACCGCGACCCCACCAACCGTCGCGATTCCGAGAGCCACGCCACCTATTGCAAAAGGGGCCGCGGCCACACCGCCCACTGCCGTGGCCAGACCGATGGCAATCCCTCCCAGCGTAAAGATCCCCATCGAGATCCCCCCGATCGCGATGACACCGCGGGAAATGGCTCCCAATGCAATCACCCCGTCGGCAATATCTCCCACGGCAAATATTGCACGAGCGTGCCCGCGCCGTTCACCATGCTCCAGGTCGGGACCTTTTGAAATCTCCCAGAGAGGAAGACCAAACAATTTGGCAGCCGAGCGCTTTCGAATCGAACCGCGACGGCCTCCCAGCCGTCGGCCGGACCGATGCACGGCTGGTTTCGATTCGACCTTACCGATTCGATGACGTCCAAGCGCTCGCATTTTCAACATGATCTGTTCTCCCAATCCCGGAAATCGCCTTAATGTGTCCCAGCCGTCCCCCTTCTCGACAGGCCGACTGACGTCATGGCATGAGAACTGCTCATTGGTAAACGAAGACAGCAGTTCGCAGACCAACCTGGAGAAAAAAACCATGTCAGCGAACGACTGGGGACTTTGCAAAAACTGTAAATAGTGGCAGATGGAGCCGGATGCCAGGATTGGTCGAGGTTACCTTTGGATTGCCCGGCCATGGCATCCTGCATGATATGATCGATACTCACGCGTAGCAGGACGTCGATCTCAAGGCGCCGATTCGCTGAACAGGCGACGGCGTGCAGGTCGTTACTACACTTCAGAGAGACAAAGGTAAGGAACTGATCGAGCTGCCTGATTGCGACACGATTCCATCCGGTTGATGAATGCGCCGGGATGGACTGGCCGGTTTCCCTTCAATTGAACAATCATCATGACGACGACGATTCAACCCGCCCCCGCGAACCGGCGAGTGTTGCTGATTGACGACCGACGAGACGCCGTGCTTCCTGTTCGTAAACTTCTGGAATTGGCGGGACATCAGGTATCAGTTGCCGAAGACGGCAAGTCGGGCCTGGCCCTCGCTCGCGAAATCGTTCCCGACGTCATCCTGTGCGACATCGGCTTACCCGGCGATATGACCGGCTACGACGTCGCGATTGCAATTCGCGCCGATCCCATTTGCCATGCCGTTTACATGGCGTCGGTTTCGGGATATGGCGAACCCGAACACCGGCGACGGGCGCGGCAGGCGGGATTCGATAACCACGTCGTCAAGCCGGCCAGCAAAGCGACCTTGGAACATCTCGTGAGCGCGATGCCGCGATTTACAGATGCCGACGGTTCCCTGCCCGCGATTTGACTCGCGTTTCCGCTTTTTCAATCGCGGCGGTTGAACGTCTGGCCATTGCCGGCGATCACAAATTGAGGATCAGTTCGCCTGAATCCTCATCACGGCGCAGGGCGCCCCTGAATCACGCGAATCAACAACACCACCACGGCGATAATGAGCAACAGGTGAATGTATCCGCCGAGCGTGTAAGAACTCACAAGGCCGAGCATCCACAATACCAACAGGATGACGAATATGGTCCACAGCATGATTGGCTTCTCCAGCACAGAAAGTGACACAGTATCGATTCATCCGCTGAATCAGTAAACCCCCTGCTCCGACACTCGCAAATTCCGTTCAGGACTCCCGCTCAAGCGCATTGACTTGGGCGCCTTACTTGCGCTGCATCCAGAAGCGGCCAAACGCCGCACCGGCGCCTGCGAGGGCGACGACCGAGACCCCGATTGCCAATGTCTGCCAGGGGCGGTTACGAACGAAATGCTTCAAAGTCCGTTCAACTTGCTGCAGCGTGCCCCCAACCCGCACTGCGCCTTTCGACAGGTCGTCGCGCCACTCGTCGAACTTTTCTCCGATGGCCCTGCGGGCTTCCATTCCCGCCTGTCCCACCTGGGCAAGTCGTCCCGTTGCTCGTCTGCGGGAGTGATTTCCCCGTCGACGTCCAGCTTTCGTCCGCTGTGTGTGCGTCGTTCCATTGGTCGTAGCCATGGTTCAGCCTTTCAGCCATTTGGATCGTTGAATTACGATTGATGACTGGCTCCTCATTCGCATCTTTTGTGCCAAGGCATCGGGCCGGTGCAAAGGACACTCTGGAGCGATGCCGAAAGGCCTTCTGAATAGCGACATACGTCGTTCGCCGGTGCTGCCGGCGCTGCGTCTGAGATCCGGGACGAAGTGACGCAGCTCGCGTCATTCGGATCGTGCGGCGATCACTGCTTTGCACCCGGGGCGCCCGCAAGTGACCGATCCATTCCGTGAAACGCCATCATCCCTTTCGGCCCCAGGCCAGCATGTTGAACCAGCTCAGTGTAAAAAAGGGTTTTACGAACAGACAGGTCGATGATTTGGGGTTAATCAAGTCTCTCAATTCGCGAAGCGCCGCCTGGTCGAGGAAGGGGCGGACGCGGTCGGACAATCGCGACAGGAAATGCTTGAGGAATTCCAGCAGGCTTTCGTCACATGGCGCGTGCCGATCAATCGATTGCGTACTGAATGAAATGGGCTCGAACCCCGCTGCCGCGAGAACCTCCGGCAAGCGCCGACCCACGTAATACTTTTCTGAGCGCGGCGATTCATGCTCGAGCGCGGCAAGTTCTGCTTTCTTAACCGCGACCTCCAGATGCCCGGGCCACGGGAGAAGAAGTTGGTGCAAGGTATCGTTCTCGAGCAGAGCAATGAGGCCCCCGGGGCGAAGAGCCGCCCGCATTTGTTTGAGCGCCATGACGGGGTCCGGAAAACTGAACAGGCTCTGCGCGCACCAGGCGAAATCGCAACTTTCTCTTTCAATCGGCCGCTGTTCCAGCGTCCCCTGGATGAATTCGACGCGGCACGACAAATGTTGATCCAGGAAACGCTCTCTCGCCAATTCAAGGTAACCCCTGTTCTCATCCAGTCCAATGACTGACCCCTGGGAACCCAGGCGCTCAGCGAGGAGCTTCGTGTAGAATCCATCACCACACCCGACGTCGAGTACGCGCATGTGGGGACGGATCGGTAAGAAGTCCACGGCGTCGCGCAATTCGCGGCCGAAGGCCTCGTGAAAGGCTGCCAATTCGGGCGCGTAGGTGGGAAGTGGCCTGGTCGGCATCCCCTCCAAACGACGCGTGCCTGGCAGTGGCACAAATTCGATGGATGATACGACCGTCGACTCGTTTTCGGCAGCCAACGCCAAGGTCGAAAGCAGGCTCAATGCATCCAGCGACAAAGTCTTTTGCATGGGAATCACCCTTTCGTGGTTTCGCGAAATTCGGGGCGGCGAAATCGGAGTTGCAGGCCCACATCTTTCACTGCGAGCGGCAGACCCAGGGCGAAAATAATGCAATTCACAGCAGCCAAACCGCATTTGTCATACCACCGCAAGACAGATTCCCTGTCTCGCGAATCCCAATCGATTCGCGGCTTCGCCGAGGAATTTGTTGGCGATCAGTCGGCGTAGATCAAATGGATTTTGTCTCTCATTGAGACATTCTGGTCGCTGTGCGACCGCGCGGCGCTCAGGGGATAGCGAGTGCTGGAACTCTGTCGATGTGCGAGCCTTGGCCCTCCACGACAGGCATCTGGAAACTGGTCCAACATCCGGCGGCCAATCGAGTTGCGAGTTTCCAGATCTGCCGAACCAGGCCATCGGCTCACTGCCGGCTACCGGCATTTTTGTCGACTGCCTGGAACAGGCACGCAACGTGCGATCTGTGCCGTCGCAGGATGCGGATTTCGAATCTGACTGTCGACGCATCGACGGCGAAATTCCATTCGGAGGAATCGGCAACTGGAGAACTCTCATGAACACCGAGCAAGTCGCGGGCAATTGGAAGCAGTTGAAAGGCAAGGTCAAGGAAAAGTGGGGAAAACTGACCGACGACGATCTCAAAGTCCTGGAAGGCAAACAGGAGCAGCTCGCCGGAATTCTCGAGAAGCGCTACGGTTACGCCAAGGAACGCGCTGAAGAGGAAACCAAGAAGTTCTATAATGAATGTGGTTGTCACTAATCGCACCCGCAAACACTCGGCGAGATCGCCCCGGTGATCAGGGTTCCGCGCCTTCCCTCAGGTTCGATGCCTGGTCTTCGATGACCAGTTCACGCCTGGGGAGGGCAACGGACTCGATTTGTTTCGACTCCTTCGTCGTTGAGTTTTCGCAGGCGGAGAAATTCATGACGATCAGGACCTGGCCAGGTGCACCCTATCCCCTGGGGGCAACGTGGGACGGCGGAGGGGTCAACTTCGCGATTTACTCGGAAAACGCGACAAAGGTCGAGCTCTGCTTGTTCGATTCCAAAGATGATCAGCAGGAATCGGCCTGCCTTCCGCTGAGTGAGCAGACCGACATGGTCTGGCACGCGTATCTTCCCGACCTTCGGCCGGGGCAGCTTTATGGATACCGAGTGCATGGTCCCTACAAACCTGACAAGGGTCATCGCTTTAACCCTGCGAAAGTTGTGCTCGATCCCTATGCCAAGGCCATTGGCAGAAACGTGGGTTGGAGAGATGAAATGTTCCCGTATGTCCTCAACGATCCGCACGAGGACCGGGCGATCGACCAGCGCGACAGTGCTGCCTGCGCACCACTGGCGGTCGTCGTCGATCAGGCCTTCACCTGGGGAGACGACCGACCGCCGTGCACGCCCTGGCATCGAACGCTGATCTACGAAATGCACGTCAAGGGATTCACGCGGGGACATCCCGAAATCCCCGAGAAGTTGCGAGGCACCTACGGTGGGTTGTCGACCGAACCAGCGATCCGATACCTGTCGGAATTGGGAATCACGGCGGTCGAGCTCCTGCCTGTCCATCACTTCGTCAGCGATCGAGGCCTCGAGGAGAAAGGGCTCTCGAATTATTGGGGCTACAATACGCTGGCCTACTTTGCTCCCCACGCAAATTTCAGCGGCGCCGAAACCCCGCAGGACACCGTCCGCGAATTCAAGACCATGATCAAAAACCTGCATTCCGCAGGCATCGAGGTCATTCTCGACGTGGTCTATAACCATACGGCCGAAGGGAATCACATGGGGCCGATGTTGTCGTTTCGCGGGATCGACAATGCGTCGTATTACAAACTGTCTCCGGAAAGTCCGCGGCACTACATGGATTTTACCGGTTGCGGCAATACGTTTCGCATGCAGAATCCACGGGTGCTGCAACTCCTCATGGACAGCCTGCGGTATTGGATCACCGAAATGCACGTTGACGGTTTCCGGTTCGATCTGGCCAGCACTCTGGCCCGTGAACTGCACGAAGTCGACAAACTCGGCGCATTTTTCGACATCATCCAGCAGGACCCCGTGATCTCGCAGGTCAAATTGATCGCCGAGCCATGGGACCTCGGCGACGGCGGTTATCAGGTGGGCAATTTTCCGTCGCTGTGGTCGGAATGGAACGGGAAGTACCGCGACTGTGTGCGTCGCTTCTGGAAGGGAGACGGAGGCATGGTCGCCGAATTTGCCACGCGATTCTGCGGCAGCAGCGATCTCTATCAATGGAACGGCCGCCGGCCCCATGCCAGCGTCAATTTCATTACCTGCCACGACGGCTTTACGCTCGAAGACCTGGTGTCGTACGACCAGAAGCACAACCTGGCCAACGGCGAAGAAGACCGCGACGGAGCGTCCGACAACGCCAGTTGGAACTGCGGCGTGGAGGGCCCCACCGACGATCCCGGGATCGTAGCTCTGCGGGAGAAGAAGAAACGCAGTATGCTCGCCACGCTGTTTCTCTCGCAGGGGGTCTCGATGCTGCTTTCGGGGGACGAAGTGGGCCACACCCAACAGGGGAACAACAATGCCTACTGCCAGGACAACGAGTTGACCTGGATGAACTGGAACCCCACGGAGCGCGGGGCCCGCCTGCTGGAATTTACAAAGAGGCTCATTCGCATCTGTGCGTTAGAGCCGGCCTTGCACCGGCGCCGGTTCTTTCACGGCCGCGATATTCAAGGCAGCGAAATTTCAGATATCGAATGGTTCGCTCCTGACGGAAAACAAATGTCGGACGACGCCTGGAAAAACGGGTTCGCGAAGTGTCTGGGGGTCAGAATTCGAGGCGACCACGGCGACGTCGACGCGCGAGGAGAACCAGTCCATGGCGACGATTTGCTGGTGCTGATCAACGCCGATCACGGTGCTCCACTTTCCTTTACTGTGCCGGAAGGGGTCACAACCGAAGGCTGGGAGGTATTGTTCGACACGGGCCGAGATGATGCATCGGAGATGCGCCATTCCCCCGGGACTCCCTATGAGATCGAATCGTGCTCAGTCGTCCTCATGCGTGCCCTGCACCCCGACGGGGACCCCACAGCGAAATGATCGCCCTGACCCGACAGTGCAAGGCATCTGGGCACGCGGCAATCAATCTGAGTTCCACACAGTCAAGGAATCAGGACGCACCGACATGCGTTCAATTCGGCCGTAGGGCGCGTGACTGTGACCCTTAAGCCTCCTGTTCGTTCAGCCTCGCGTAATGCGCGTCGCACTCGGGCTCGCGGCCGCGAATTACCCGCTTCCCCTTCAATGGACCGTGTTTACTCGTGACCACGGTCCAGGAATCTCGTTCGCCGGAATGTTCGCAATAAATCACGACCCAGTCGTGAGTCATTCCCAGTTCGTGTGCTCGTGGAGTATTGGAATACAACGCCGTGAAGCGCCTTCCCTGACGACTGGTTCGGAGAATCGGCAGCCAGGCCTTTCCGGCCGGGTTGAAGCGTACCGGGGCGACCTGTACGAGTCGGCCTGCTTGTGCCTTGCGGCGATACTCTTCGTCAATTGACAGCAGGTCGGCAATTGGCGGCTCCCCATCCGCCTGATGGGAGGGGTTGGGGGGCACGCGCGGATGGCGCTGGAACCGTCCCGCGAGCGAATCGCGAACGGCAAGCAGCCGCTTCCGGCCGATTCCCGGCAAGCAGGCCAATCTTCCGTCATACGCCGCCATCTCAAGGTCTGCCAGCGTGCTGATTCCCAATTGCGCCCGAATTCGAGCGGCCGTTTTGGGACCGACACCGGGGACCGTTGCCAGAACGGCTTCTCCCTCGGAACGGCCCTGAAGACGCTCCAGAACCGGCACTTTTCCGGTGAGGATCAACTGCTCAACCGTGTGAGCAATTGAATCGCCCACGCCCGGCAAGTCAGTCAACCCCTCCCTCCCCTGGGTGTCCAGGAGCTCTGCAATCGGGCGATCCAGGCCACGGATCGTATGTGCCGCATTGCGGTAGGCGCGGACCCGGTAGGGGTTCGAATCTTTCCCTTCGAACAACTCGGCAATTTCCTCGAGCCGTTCAGCGATAGCTTCGTTATCGAGCGGGAAACTGAACGGAAGTCGGTTGGTGGCTGTCGGGCGAACGGTGTCCATGGAATTGCCTGTACGGAATTATACGCCTGAGGCAATTGTCCGATAAGTCCCGAAAATGTTGACTTCGAATCGATCAGGCTGGGTCAGGGGCATCCACCGATGGCCAGTGACACTCACGGCAAGTCAGGCGATCACGGACGAGTCATCTGGCAAAAACCATTTGAGATCGCGACGCCTCTTCAAAGTCGCTACTGTCAATGAGCTTTGACAGGAACGGCCTGCAAGCTTTCGCGCAGGTCTCCGGTGGAGTTGGCGAGGCCCAGCTTTCGACGGTGCATGATCAACATGTAACTGGGAACCAGAATCGGCCGGACGACGAAGGTGTCAAGCAGGACGCCAAAGGCCAGCGCGAATCCGAGCTGGATCATTTGTGCGAGCTGCCCGGCGATGGCCAATGACAGAAACGTGCCCGCCATGATCAATCCGCAACTGGAAATGATCGGGCCAGTCTTCGCGAGCCCTGCTTCGATCCCGCGCTCGGGCCCCAGGGCGCCGGCTTCTTCCTGAATCCTGGTCACCAGCAGGATGTTGTAGTCTTCACCGATGGCAATCAGCACCGTAAACAGGAACAGGGGAACCATCCAGTCGAGTCCGGGAAAGCCCTGCGGGTCGGCCAGATAGAAGACGCAGAACGTCACTCCCAGCGTGACGAGATAGCTGAACACGACAGTCAGGACGAGGTACAGCGTCAGCACGACCTGTCGCAGCAGAATGACCAGGATCACGATCACACTCGCGACGACGAGCCAGTTGATCAACGTACGGTCATGCATACCGACTGTTTTCAGGTCGCGCAGGCTGACCGTCGAGCCGCTGAACGTGAGTTCCGAACCTGATTCCAGCTCACTGGGCAAGAGCCTGCTGACCGCGGCTTCGAGCGGGTCGAGAAAGTCGATAGCGCTTTCAGAAAATGGATCGAACGTCAACTCGAGTTCGAGCCGCGTCACATGATTGCCGAATTCGGGAACGTCGCTGACAAAATAGTTCATCGCCTGCCGGCGAACAGCCCCCGACGTCAGCAGCCGCCGGGCCAATCCGCCGGTCGAAGCCAGCTTGCCGGCGGCCGTTGTCCCCAGGGGCGCGGAGGCGCTGCGAACGTCGGCGATGTTCAACTCGGCACGCTGGTCGTCCACCCGCTCGGTCAGCGCTTTGATCGCTGCGAAGCCGTCCGGACTTCGAAAATCGATGTTTTCATTGCGCACCAGAACGTTGACCGGACCAGTCGTCCCCGCGGGAAAATGCCGCTCCAGGACACTTGTCCCCAAGGCACTGACAGCCTTGTGCGGCAGATTGCCGATCAGGTCATAATTCAAATGGTTGTACCACAGGACGCCAATCACGGCGAAAGGTGCCATCAGCGCCGTCGTCACCAGCCAGCAGGTGCCGGGCCGCCGCATCACGGAACCGGCGATCTTCTCCCAGAGAACCTGGAAGCGATTGTCACACGGGATTGAAACGGCCTGGTCCTGCGATCGGCTGCGGCTCGCATTGTGGTAGGGCCAGAACGCCCCTCGACCCACCAGTCGCAATAGCGCCGGGGTGAACGTGAGGACCGCCGCCAGCATCACCACGAGGCTGACGGCGATGGCGATGCCTGCCTGCTGGAATTTTCCGAACGTGGCAAAGCCCATCATGCCGATGCCGGCAATTTCGGTCGCAGCGCTGGCGGCGATCGCGGCCCCCACTTTCCCGATGGCCCCTCCCACTCCTTTCTCGACTTCGCAGCCCCCCTCCAGTTCTTCCTGGAACCGCGAAATCAGGAACAGGCAGTAATCGACTCCCGAGGCATACACCACGACTGTACTGTAGGATTCGATTCCCTTGAACAGGCCGACCACCCCGGCCCCAGCCAGCAGAGAGAGCCCTTTCAGAGACACC
>Ga0137463_1000064_pt1 | contig 46406 bp, 23 predicted proteins | sample EasRivERMGT800_2_FD_102333 | JGI IMG/M metagenome (GOLD analysis project Ga0137463, IMG submission 102333) | Soil microbial communities from meander-bound floodplain in the East River, Colorado, USA - East River MetaG ERMGT800_2 | ecosystem: Environmental > Terrestrial > Soil > Floodplain ...
ACAGCCAGGACGGAACCCTGGCCGCTCCGCTGGGAACGACCACCGAACGCAACGACCTGACCCTGAACGCGACCACCGGCAGCGTGTTCTTCAACGCCAATCTCGGGCAGACGCAGGCGCTCGGCGCGCTGACCGTGACGAAGGCGGATGCCGGGGTCACGTTCGGACAGACGAACACGAATACAGGGAATGGCGGGACGGGCCCCGTGACAGTGGTGAACACCGATGGGGCGGTGAACCTGGGAGTCGGAACGAACGTGATCGGCGGCACGGGGATCACGTTCAACGGCGGACCGAACGCGGCCAGCCTGCTGACGATCACGACCACCAACGACGACGTGCGTCTGAACGGAGCGGTGACCCTGAACAGCGACCTGACGATCGACACGGGTGCCGGTGCGGGCAATATCACGTTCACGAACAGCGCCACGATCGACAGCCAGGGATCGGAACACAACGACCTGTTGCTAAAGGCGGGAACAGGAAGCGTGCTGTTCAACGCCAACATCGGCACAGCCACCGGGACTTCCTCGCTGGGAACGCTGACGGTCAGCACGGCGGCGGGCGGGGTGACATTCGGCCAGTCGAATGCCAATAGTGGTCCGGGTGGCACCGGTCCGGTGACGGTGGTCAACACGGACGGTGCCATCGACATCGGCAGCGGCAACACGGCGGCCAACGTGATCGGCGGCACGGGAATCACGTTCAACGGTGGACCGAACGCGGCCAGCCTGCTGACGATCACGACCACCAACGACAACGTGCGTCTGAACGGGGCGGTCACCCTGAATAGCGACTTGACGATCGACACGGGTGCCGGTGCGGGCAATATCACGTTCACGAACAGCGCCACGATCGACAGCCAGGGCTCGGAACACAACGACCTGTTGCTGAAGGCGGGAACCGGCAGCGTGTTGTTCAACGCCAACATTGGCGCGGCCACCGGGACTTCCTCGCTGGGAACGCTGACGGTCAGCACGGCGGCGGGCGGGGTGACGTTCGGCCAGAGCGATGCCAACAGCGGACCTGGTGGGACCGGCCCGGTGACGGTGGTCAACACGGACGGCGCCATCGACATCGGCAGCGGCGCCACGGCGGCCAACATCATCGGCAGCACGGGAATCACGTTCAACGGCGGCACGGGAGCCGGCCTGCTGACGATCACCACTACGGACGACAACGTGCGGCTCAACGGTGCGGTGACCCTGGACACCAACCTGACGATCGACACCGGCAGCGCCGGAGCCGGCAACGTCACGTTCACCAACAGCGCCACGGTCAACAGCCAGGCCGCCGAGCACAATAACCTGCTCTTGAACGCGGGGACCGGCAGCGTGCTGTTCAACGCCAACATCGGCCAGACCCAGTCGCTGGGGACCCTGACGGTCAGCACGGCGGCGGGCGGTGTGACATTCGGCCAGACCGATACGAGTGTCGGGTTCGGCGGCACCGGTCCGGTGACGGTGGTCAACACGGACGGCGCGATCGACATCGGCAGCGGTGCCACGGCAGCCAACATCATCGGCGGGACGGGAATCGTGTTTAACGGCGGGACGGCGGCCAACCTGCTGACGGTCACCACCACCGACGACGACGTGCGGCTCAACGGTACTGTGACCCTGGACACCAACCTGACGATCGACACGGGCTCCGCCGGGGCCGGCAACATCACGTTCACCAACAGCGCTACGGTCAACAGCCAGGCCGCCGAGCACAATAACCTGTTCTTGAACGCGGGGACCGGCAGCGTGCTGTTCAACGCCAATATCGGCCAGACCCAGGCGCTCGGGACATTCACGATTACAACGGCAAATGCTGGCGTGGTCTTCGGTCAGACCACTTCAAGTTCGGGCAGCGGTGGAACCGGTCCCGTGACGGTGGTGGATACCGTCGGGGCGATCAATATCAACACGGCCCTTCCGGCAGCGCAGACGACCGGCGATATCCTCGTGAACAACGCGGCGATGTCATCCGCAGGCGCGACGATCACGCTGACCGCCGGCAATACGGTGAATACCGCAACGACTGGCGGAAATATCGTATTTGGTTCCCAGGGAGCGCTGGAATCGTTCGGTGGGACCATCACCGTCACCGCCCGCCACTCCCCCATTTCGGGGCCGAATCGTGGCACGATCTTCATGGCCGATGGTGCTGTGATTGACGCGCTGACCGGGACGATCAGCATGACGGCCGTCGGCGACATCACGTTAGGACACGTGACGACGTCGAACGGCGGACCGGTCGCCGTCTTCATTGCGACAACACAAGGGGGCATCGTCAACGGTGGCAACTCGGCCGGCCAGAATATCGTTGGTCCACGCGTCGAACTCGAAGCAGGATTCGGGATCGGCAGCAGTACGGGACTGCAGACGGCGATCAGCACGCTGGCCGCCTCCAACCAGTTCGCCGGAAATATCCACATCCTGAACGACGTCGGCGGTCCGCTCGTCATCGGAACCGTGGGCTCCACCGTCGGTGTGCAGAACTCGGGTGGTGGATTCATCCTGATTACGAATGCCGGCGCCCTGACAGTTAATAACACCGTGCAGAATGTGGGCGGTGGAGACCTCACCCTGATTTCACTGCCCGGCGCGGGGCGCGACCTGACGGTGAATGCTCCGATCTGGGATTTGGGTGGTAACGGGAGCATCTTCCTCAACGCCGGTCAGAACCTGGTCCTGAATGATACGGGTTCTAATCCCGACATTCAGACCCACGGAACAAGCACGACTCCGGGGACTGGCAACGTGCTTGGTGTCGCTGAAAACATCGTCGTGTTCGGCAGCAACGTCTCGATCCGAACCGATCTGGGGTGGCAGGCCATACCGGGAACGGTCACGACCCTCTCGCCGTCACTGATCAATGTCTTCTCACCGCAGGTGACGGTCGCCGGGCTCGCCATTGTTTCCGGCTCGTTTGGCGATCCGGGAGCGCAGAACTACCAGATCACCGTTGACTGGCGCGACGGGACGATCGAGAACTTCTACTTCACCAACCCGGGCGACTTCTCATTCAGCCATCACTACGAAGGGAACCCGAACCCCAACGATCCGGGCTCACCGATTCCGATCATCGTCACTGTGACAACCGACCCGCACATCAATCTGGTCGGACTCAAGCAAGGCCTGATCATCGAAACGTTTGATGAGAGTGGCCGGATTCCGGGTGAAGTCGACGTCCGGGCCCAGAGCAACGGCTTCAAGGGAGACAATATTGCTCTCCTGGCTGCGGAAAACGCGGCGATCGCCGCCCTGACCACCAATTTCAAGTTCGTAAGCGATCTCACGTTCACCGGCGTTTCGGCCACGACGTATCAGACACTGGCCTCGGTCCCAGGCCTGGGGTTGGGTGTGATCTTCATTGATTCGAATATCAACATCGTCACCGTCCACAACGTGGCCCCGTCGAGCTCCTCCAGCCTGTTCCCCAGCTCGGCACCTCCCGAAGCCCCGTCGTCGATCAGCGATACGGTGACTTACGCCAGCGACGCGACCAACGTCGAGGAACGCCAGGTCATCATCGAAGCGCTCGATGCCGACGGCAATCCGATGGTTGACGCCGATGGCAAGCCGGTGCGAGTCAACGTCTCGGATACGGTCCTCGACAACCTGTCGGAACTGTTCAAGAACTTCCCGGACGGCCGCTACAAGATCTCGGTGATCGAACCGGGCGAACCACGGCCCCGCCTGTTGCTCGACGTCAATCTCCGCGGTGGCAAGCCGGCCGACGATGCCGAAGATGGAGATAAGCCGCCGACCGAAGATGAGGCAGGGGCAGCCCAGCTCGGCGAACCCCAGTCGCCGCTCGCTGCCGGTTCGACCGAGTCCGATCCGCAGGCTGAGATCACCCACCAGCTGTTGACCGATCCGTTGGCCGTGGTCGCCGGCGAAGAGAACTTTGCCGCGCCCCAGGTGGCGGTCGCTCGCGACGGCCATGAGGAGCAGAACCGGACCGGCGAACAGCAGCCCGGCGAGGGGGAGATTGTCATGCCCGCCTCCCGTTCGGAACGAGCTGTGTATGAGGCGGCGTTAAGCCTGGGAGCACTGGCAGCACTGTCCGGCGGGCGCGACTGGGGAGAACGAGTCGACGAGGCACTGGCCGACATCGGGAACGGGGGGCTTTCCAAGGCGGGGCGCCTCGCCCGTCGGATCCTGCAGCCTTCCAATGAGACGCAGCGCCCTGGCGGCCGCAAGCCAAAACCCCGGTAACCAATTTGCAGCAGCACAATGTCACGCACAGTGAAATGTTCAACTAGACCAACGTAATGTGGGCCTCTCTCGAGGCGCGGGCTAACAAGCGAGTTCGGATCATCCTGGAGTTGCGACCATGTTGAAGTGCCCTACCTGCCATGCCGATCTGGCCAAATTGGCTGCGCTGCCGACGACGTGTCCCGCCTGCGGAGCATCGCTTTCCCAGTCGGTTGAGGAGCGCGCCGGGGAAAAGCATATTTCCGACAGCGGCTCGCCGCGCCCCCCAGAAATTGGCGGCACACTCCAATCGGACGATTCCGTGCAGCTTCCGGGTGCGGCGGCGGCCGGCGAGGATTCGGAGGACAATCCCAATCTGTCGAAGACCTTCGTGTCGGATGAGTGGGACGATCCGGCGGGTTCAAAGCCGGTCGATTCGGGCGAACGCCCTGAGTCGGCCAGTCTGCAATTGCTTTCCGACAGTCCGCCGCAGCCACGTGTCGAACTCGACAAGACGATGGAGTCGGACGATTCCTCGCTCCTTTCCGGCACGGGCCAGAGCAGTGGGAGCGGATCGGACTCAGCCGATGACCCCCATAACTCCAAAACGTTCGTCTCCGACGAGTTTGACCCCAACTCGCTGACCGTCCAGTCGGGTGAGTTCGACGAATCGACCAGCGGCGCGAGTGGGGGCGGTGGGGGAGACCCCATCAAGACGATGATGTTCGAAGAGGCCGACGACCCGTCGATCGCCCACACGGTCCAATCGGAGGAGTTCGCGCTCGAAGACGCGGCGCGCCCGGTGGGAATGGGGACCGACCACACAATCGTTTCCGACGAGTTCAATGAAGGCGCCAGCGGGATCGACAATACGATGCTGTCGGATGACCTCCCCCAGGAGGCCATCAAAACGATGCAGACCAACTGGTCTGGCGCGTTTGATCACAAGACGACTCCGGGGATGACGGTCAAGGGGCGCTCGGTCGGCAAAGACAAGGGGCAGTCGAGCCTGGTGATCAAAGAGCGCACTTTGAGTTCGCCCGGCGAGCAGAAGGCCAAAGGATTTGCCGCCGAGTATGAGCTCATCAAAGTGCTGGGTGAAGGGGGGATGGGTGTCGTTTACGACGCCAAACAGATGTCGGTTGACCGGTCGGTCGCCGTCAAGATGCTGAAGCCCAAGACGGCCGGCGACGAGAAACAGCGGACCAAGTTCCTGGCGGAAGCGGTCGTCACGGGCGAACTCGACCACCCCAACATCGTGCCGATCTACGACGTGGGGACGAGCGACCGCGGGCTCCTGTTCTATTCGATGAAGAAGGTCAAAGGGACTCCCTGGATCAAAGTCGTCACCAAGAAGACGGTCCCGGAAAACGTCGACATCCTGATGAAGGTCTCGGACGCCGTTGCCTTCGCACATTCGCGGGGCGTGATCCACCGTGACCTGAAACCCGAGAACGTGATGCTCGGCGACTTCGGCGAAGTGCTGGTGATGGACTGGGGGCTGGCGCTCCCCGCCCCCGGGTACAGCAAAACCGAAACCATCTCGACGTCGCACAGCATGGGGGGGACGCCGGCGTACATGGCCCCCGAAATGGCCTCCGGTCCGCTCGAAAAGATTTCGTTCGCCAGCGATATCTACCTGCTGGGAGCCATTCTCTACGAGATCCTCACCGGCCGCGCACCGCATACCGGCAAGAATACGATGCAGTGCCTGTTTGCGGCGGCCAAGAACGATATCCGCCCCGCCGAGAACAACGCTTCGGGGGAACTGATGGATATCGCCATGAAAGCCATGGCGACTGAAATCAAGGCCCGCTATTCGACGGTCGCCGATTTCCAGCAGGCGCTCCGCGACTACCGGCTGCACATTGAGAGTATCGTGCTGTCGACCCGCGCGGCGGAAGAACTGGAACTGGCTGAAAAATCGGGGGATTACCAGGCCTACTCGCGGGCCATGTTCGCCTTCGACGAAGCAGTCAAGCAGTGGGAAGAAAACGCCCGCGCCAAGACGGGTCTCATCGAGACGCAGCTGAAGTATGCCAGCCGCGCCTTGAGGAAAGGGGACTTCGACCTGGGCATCTCGCTCCTGGATGCGAAACTGCCCGCGCACAAAATCGTACTGGGCCAATTGCAGAAAGCACGGGCCGAACGGGAAGCCAAGCAGCGAACACTGAAGCGGCTCAAGGTCGCCGGCGTTGCCGGCACGCTGGCGTTTATCGTGATGGTCAGCGGTTTTGCTGTCTGGATCAATTCGGAAAAAGAGAAGGCCGTCGCGGCGGAGATTGAAGCCAACAAGCAGAAAGAAAACGCGATCGCTGCCGAAAAGGACGCCAACATCCAGAAAGACAAGGCGATCGTCGCTGAAAAGGATGCCACCTACCAGAAAGATAAGGCGATCGTCGCTGAAAAGGACGCCACGCTCCAGAAAGACAAGGCCCTCGCCGCTGAGAAGACGGCCCGTGAGCAGAAGGACAAAGCCGAATATGAAGGCTACGTCGCTCAAATCGGTCTGGCGGCAGCAAAGATCGACGAGAACGCATTTGACAGCGCCCGCGAAATCCTCCGCGAGTGCAAAGACAATCTGCGGAACTGGGAATGGCGCCGGCTGTGGTACCTGACAGGTCTCTTCGAACGGAAAGTTAATGCCGACGCGCCGATTGACGCCGTTGCCTTCTCGCCCGACGGAAAGAAATTCATTACCGGTGGCTGGAAGCACACCGCGAAGATCTGGGAGACGGCAACCGGCAAGCTGCTCGTCACACTTCCGGTCGGAGGACTCTATGTCCACTCAGTGGCCTTCTCTCCCGACGGAAAATGGGTCGCGACCGGCGGCAACGACAAACGTGGCTACGTCCGGATCTGGGACGCCCAGAGTGGTGAACCGCTGAAGACGACCGGCGACTTCGCCGGACATACCGACGGCGTGCTGTCGGTGGCGTTTTCCCGCGATGGGAGCAAGCTGCTCACCGGATCGTACGACAAGACGGCCCGTCTCTGGGACGTCAAAACGGGCCAGGAAAAGAACATTTATCGCGGACACAGCTGGTGGGTCTGGTCGGCCGCATTTTCACCAGATGAAACGCAGATCATCACTGCCAGCCAGGACGGTTCGGCCATTCTCTGGAATACCGACACGGCCACGCGGATTCGTCAGTTTCTGGAACACGCGGGTCCCGTCTACGCCGCCGTCTTTTCACCCGACGGCAAGCGGGTCGCGACGGCCGGGTACGACAAGAAGGTGCTCGTCTGGCAGCCCAAGGATGTCCCCCCTTTCAACCTCACGAAGCTGGCCGAGAAATCGCTTAAGAGTGCGAATGATCAGAACGGCGACAGTGCGGCCGAGGACCGGGTTCCCGTCCTGGCCCTGCTCGGTCACGGCGCGCCGGTCCGCTCGGTCAGTTTTTCCACCGACGGGAAGCTCGTCCTGTCGGGGAGCCATGACAATTCGGTGAAGATCTGGGACAGCGAAACAGGGCGCGTCTTCAAGACGCTCCACGGTCATGGAAGCTGGGTCCGGGCTTGCCGATTTTCACACGATGACCGGACGGTGGTCTCGGTCGGCCACGATCACAACGCGCTCCTCTGGAACATCACCGATTACCAGGAACTGCGAGTTCTGGGTCGGGTCCTGGAAGGACACTCCGACGCGGTCCTGGCTGCCTCGTTCACGAAGGACGGGAAGACGATCGTCACCGCCAGCCGCGACCGAACCGCCCGAACCTGGAACTTTGACACGGGGGAAGAAATTCGGGCTTTCCAGGAAGGGCACTCCTTCCTGGCCTCCAACGCGGCCTTCTACCCCGATGGCCAGCACCTCTTGACTGCCGCCGTCGACAACACGGTCCGCCTGTGGGACGTGAACAGCGGCACCCAGTCTGCCCGCTTCGACCGCACCGGCCGCAGCGCGGCCCTGGCTCTGGCACCCGGCGGGAAAAGGATCCTGACCGGCAGCGACGACAAAACAGCCAAGGTATGGGATGCCGAGACCTATGCCGTTGTGCAGGTCCTCGAAGGACACAAGTATGAAGTCACCACGGTCGCCATTTCCCCCGATGGCAAGTGGTATTTCACCGCCGACGCCAACGGCCGGGGAATTCTCTGGAACGCCGAGACATTCGCTGCGGTCCACAAGCTCACCTCGCACACGGGCAAAATTACCGCAGCCGCCTTCCTTCCTGACAGCAAACGCCTCCTGACAGCCAGCAATGACAAAACGGTCGGCCAGTGGGACGTCACCAGCGGTAAGGAACTGCTGCCGGGTGTACTCAAGCACCCCGACGCCGTCCTGGCACTGGCTCTGCTTCCGGGGGGCAAACAGGCGCTGACAAGCTGCGCCGACAAATCGGTCCGGATCTGGGATCTCGACAAAGCGCAGGTCGTGGGGACCCTCCCTGCCCCGGCGACCGGCCTGATCAACGCGGTTGCGGTCTCTCCGGACGGCCGCAACGCCGTGACCGTCAATTCGGAAGAACGGACAGCCCGCCTGTGGGACCTCGAAACGCGCCGCGAAATTCAGGCTCCGCAGGGGAAGGATCAGCTCGGTGCGTTCATCGATTTCAATAAGACACGCAGTCAGCTGTGGACCGCCGCCTTCTCACCGGAAGGCGACAAGCTGCTGACTGTCGGCGGGAGTGAAGCGCGGTTGTGGGATCTGCAGCGTGGCAAAGATCTCATCAGCTTCAGCCCCAACGGGATCGTGGCGGCGGCCGGATTCTCCCCCGATGGAAGCCGCATCGTCACCGGCAGTTGGGACAACGCCGCCCGTGTCTGGAACTCCCAGAACGGAGTCGCCCTGCTGAAACTCGAAGGCCATAAAGGACACGTCAACAGCGCCTTCTATTCTCCCGACGGCAGCCTGATTTTGACCGCCAGCGACGACAAGACCGCCGCCCTGTGGGAGGCGGCCAGCGGCAAACCGGTGCGTGAACTCGTCGGACACACCGACCGGGTCCGGTCGGCCGTGTTTTCGACCGACGGCAAGCTGATCCTGACCGCGTCCAGTGACAAGACGGCCCGCTTGTGGGATGCAGCGACGGGGCAGGAATTGCGACAGTTCAAGGGCCATCAATGGGCCGTTCTGGCGGCTGTCTTTTCGGTCGACGGCACCAAGGTGTTGACCGGCAGTGAAGACAATACGGCTAAGGTCTGGGAGGTTGAAAGCGGCAAGGAACTGCTTTCGCTCGAAGGACACACCGCCTCGGTGGCCTCGGTGGCCTTCCTCCCAGACGGACTGAGAGTGCTGACTGGCTCGCAGGACAACACGGCCAAGCTGTGGGATGCCGAAACCGGGAAGGAAATCCTGACCCTCAAGGGACACTCGCAGGAAGTCACCTGCGTCAATGCGTCAACAAACGGCCGCTACGTCCTGACCGGCAGTCGCGACGGCACAGCGATCGTCTGGCTCGCCTCCGAAGGGACTCAGGTCGCTCCCGAGACGGCCAGTCATCCTCCAATGCGCGTGGCTCCCTAACGTGCTGGCGATGCTTCGGGTCTCGACCTGCGGGCTGTTGCTCAGTGCCTGCCTGGGGAGTTCGTTCGTCACTGAAATCTGCTTGGCAGACGATCCTGCGGCCGACTCCCCTGCCCCAAAATCGGCGGCGAAATTCCACGTCGTCGGCTATCTCCCCGAATATCGGGCCGCCGATTTCGATCCGGAGATCGGCCGGTACGTGACCGACCTGATCTACTTCTCGGCCGAGCCTGATTCTGAAGGGAACCTCAAGGTCGGCCGCCTGAAACCCGAGCACCTCCGGAAACTCCAGCGTGTTAAACAAGAGCACAAGACGGCGCTCCTGTTATGTGTCGGCGGCTGGGGGCGTTCGGCCGGGTTCCCGCAGCTCGCAGCCTCACCTGCGGCCCGCGCGCGGTTTGTCGATGCCCTGCTCCGCTTCTGTCGGGAAGAGCAATTCGACGGCGTCGATCTCGACTGGGAGCATCCCAAGGGCGACGCCCAGGAGCGCGACTATGCGCAATTATTGACCGACATTCACGCAGGCTTCCTGCCCGAAAAACTGCAGCTGACAATTGCCGTCGCGGGTTGGCAGCCCCTTTTGCCCGATGCGATTCGCGCCGTTGATCGGGTGCATCTGATGGCCTACGACGCGAATGGTCGGCATGCGACATATCAACTTGCCGAGTCAGATGTGGAACGGCTCATTGCAAGGGGAGTCCCGGCAGAAAAGATCTGCCTGGGAGTACCATTCTACGGCCGAGGCATCGACAAGCGTTCGCGCGAATTGAGCTACGCTCAGATTCGGAAACAGTACGCGCCCGAACCCGACGTGGACGAAGTGGACGGCGTCTACTTCAACGGCCTGGCCACAATCGAACGTAAAGTCAAATTCGCCCGCGACAAGAAACTCGCCGGCGTGATGGCCTGGGAACTGGGTCAGGACACACGCGACGAATCCTCGCTGCTGCGCGGCATGTCGCGCAGGGCGAAATAGAGAGCCGCCGCTCGCAGACAGTGTTGCTCCAGCACGGGTCCCGGAGGTCGGCATCCGTTTCCACCGCCACATTGTCTTGCCGTTCAAGGATCACATGAGGCACCGTCGCTTTGGGCCGATCCCCAGCCACATGCCAACCTGCATCGCACGTGGTACAAAACAGCAATAAAATGGCGACTATGCCATCGTTCAATCGGCATATTGTTGCGGGAATCGGGCTGGCGGTCTTCGCCACAGGACTGGTAGGGGTCGCTCACCTGTTCCGGCCACAAATCCCGCAGTCCACGCGGCTCGAGCCTCCCCGCGGAACCCCTGTTGAAAACAGCTTCGTGGGGAGCAGTGCCTGTGCTGCCTGCCATCCGGGTGAGGCGCTCCGGCATGCGCGGAGCGGCCACGCGCGGACGATGACCCCCACTGCCGACTCGAAACTGGCCCGCGAACTGGATGGCCTGAGCTACTTCGACGCCGAGCGCGGAGTGACCTTCCGCTACCACTTTACCAGTGAGGGCTTGACCGCGACGCTGCCCGAGAAATTCGGCGAGAAACCGTTCCTGCTGACCTACGTGTTCGGGGCGGGTGAACACGGCGCCTCATTTCTGTCATTGCTGCCGAGCGGGCCCGGTGAACCACAGGGAATCGAACACCGGGTGTCGGTGTTCGGGCCGGAACGCCGCCTGGACCTGACTCCCGACCATGCCGGGCTGGAAGTGACCCAGCCTGTCGAGGAACTCGGACGCATTCAGAAGGGGGAGGCGCTGAGAAAGTGCCTGGGTTGCCATACCACGACCGGCAAAGTTGTCGACGGCGCACTGATCGATTTGCGGGCGAACGTGGGTTGCGAGAAATGCCATGGTCCCGGTGCCCGGCACATCGAGGCGGCCGAGCACAAACAGGACGACCTGGCGATCCGCTTCGGCAAAGGAAAAAACTCTGCCAATGAACAGATCCGGATGTGCGGGACGTGCCACCGCCATCCGGAGCAGCTGGCCCCGGACGAAATCCGGCCTGACAATCAGCGTTTGGCCAAGTTTCAACCGGTCGGCCTGCTGCAATCGGCCTGTTACACCAGGTCTGCCGGAAAACTGGTGTGCACGACCTGCCACGACCCACACGAGCATGCACCGCTCGAGCGGGAGCGCTACGATGCGAGCTGCATCAACTGCCACGCGGCCCACCGCGGCGATTCATTGGCCTGCCCCGTTTCGCCTCGGGAGAACTGCGTGACGTGCCACATGCCGGCCACCGAAGTCCGTCCGGGGACGGCGTTTCACGATCACTGGATTCGGCGACGGGTCGACATCTCTGGGATCGAGCCGGACAGGAAGACCCCCTGAATGAGCGCCGCAGCTGACCAACGTCACACGTGTGGAGACGTGGAACCAGCTCTTCGGACAGATTCCGGGACGTGAATCTGCGCTCCGGCGAATCAAGGCACGTGAATTTGAGACGTATGACGCGCCGGCCGGCACGCCTCATTCGTCAGGCCCCCCCCTCGCGGGCCTTGTAGACGAGGATCTTGTCAGTCCCCGCGTCCCGCATCACGAGGGCCAGCAGAATCCGCCCCCCGTCTGCAAATGCGAGGCCGTCACAGCGTGACCCCGGTCCCCGCAACTCAAACAGTTCCTGACCGGTCGACACGTGCCAGAGTTTGATCACCCCATCGCGCGAAGCGGTCGCCAGCGTGGCGCCGTCGGGGGAAATGGCCAGCGCGGTAATCGTGGCGCGATGTCCGGCGAGCCGGTACTTGACCCGCCCGAGCTGCGCATCCCAGATCATCGCCAGGCGGTTATTGCCACCCGTGATGAGGTGCGTCCCGTCCGGGCTGAACAGCAACAGCGAAATATTCGTCTGCGCTGCCGCCCAAGCCGTGTCTCCTCGCGACCGATCCCATAAGACAATCCCCGCGTCCCGGGCGAGTGCCAGCCGCTGACCATCAGGCGCGAACGCCACTGTCTTGGCTCCGGCAATCGGCAGCCGTTCCCGACTCTGAAACCCGGGAGGACCCAGCAGCCAGACGACATGCGCATCCACTTGCCCCACCGTCTCGTCGGGCTGGAGTGAAACGGCCAGCGATTGGGAATCGGGTGAGAATTGTTCCATCCGGATTTCTCCGTGCGGATCCCAGTCGAGCAGCGTTTCCCCGGGACCGGCCCGATCAAACAGTGTCTCGAGGGGGATGACCTGGAGCACGCGGGAATTTCTCCTGACCGCCACGGCCTTTCCATCGGGTGCCACGACGACACCGTTGTAGGCCACCTGATCGGCCGGAGCTGCCAGTCGCCGCTCTTCTGCTTTTGACCTCCAGTTCGACCAGACCAGTGACCGCCTGCCTTCCGGGACCGTCAGCAGCGCATCAGTTCTGGGAATCAGGCTGAAGGAACTCACGCGACCCAGATCCAGTATTTCGGGGCCCCGTTCCCGCCCGTCCGTTTCGAGACTCCAGCTGACGACACGGCCGTCGTTTCCGGCAGAGATGAGCCGCGCCCCATTGCTCGACCAGACGACCGAATAGGCCGAACCCCGGTGCGCCTGCCAGACCTGATAATCCTCGGGACTGATTTCCCCCGCCGGAGAGAGTCGCCAGATGCGAATGCCCCCCCCTCGATCACCGGCCGCCAGCAGCTTTCCACCGGGATGCAGGGCCAGCGAGTTGACGCCGTCCAGGTGCGCGACTGCGCTGATCCTTCGTCCGTCACGCAGGTCCCACGTCTCCACCTCGCCGAGACCATTGCCCGTGATCAGCACACTTCGATCCCGGGCAACGACGGCGGACCAGATCGACGCGGCGGAGGTGATCCGCGATAATTCCGTCCCGGTTTCGAAATCCCAGACTCTGGCCGTCTCGTCATCACTCGTGGAGACGAAAGTTCGTCCGTCGTGGGCCGGAACCAGACTCTGCACCGTCCGCTGGTGCCCCTCGAACGATCGGACGTGACGGCCCGAATCGGTCTCGAACAGGCGGATGACCGGGTTGTCGCCACAGGAGACAATGTGTTTGCCGTCGGGCGTGTACAGGAGCTGGAAGGCCTTCTCCGGCTGCGCCGCGAATTGCAATCGCACCCTGCCCGTTTCCAGGTTCCAGCTGCCGATCGAGCCATCGTCGCCGGCCGTCATCAGTTCCTTGCCATCCGGTGCGAAGGCGACGCCGTTGACTTCGATCTGCCCCGTCGGGATCTCGCGGGAAATCGTCCCGGTTTCGGCGTCGAATAACCGCACGGTCGCGTCCTTGCCCGCGGCGGCAAGCGTCCGTCGGTCCGGTGAATAGCCGACAATGTACAGCGGCGTATCGACGTGCAGCAGCACCTGATGAGTGCGGAGCACCTGGCGACGGAGGTACCACCATTCAAATCCGCGCGGGTCCGGAGCATTCCCGACCGGCAGATGTCGATTCAGAAGCTCAGTGACCCCCTGGACATCCCCCTCTTTGAGGGCCACGGCGACGCGGTTCATGTCGGCCGCGTAGAGGGCTTCTTTCGCCTGCCGCTCGTTCTGTTCAGCAATCCGCTGCAGGTTCTGCGCTGCTTTCGCCGACTGCTCCAGATTGTCATTCGCCTGGGTCAGATCCAGGTTATATTTCGTCAGATTCCGCTGCTGAACCACGAGCAGAGCGACAATCACGAGCGTGGCGGCCGCTGTCAGGCCCAACAAACCGGCGACGGCCGGCCGCCGACGGCACCAGCGCAGGGCCCGGTCGACTGCGCTGATCGGCCGGGAGCGGATCGGCTCTCCGCGCAGATACCGCCCCAATTCGCCCGCCAGATCATCCGCCGAGCTGAACCGCCGCGCGCGATCCTTTTCCAGGCACCGGAGGCAGATTGTTTCGAGGTCGTGCGGTACGCCCGGGTTCAAGAGCCGCGGCGCAACCGGTTCGTGGTGCCGGACCTGATCGAGCGTCTCGACCACCGATCCGCCGACAAACGGAGGGCGACCGGTCAGCATTTCGTAGAGCGTCGCCCCCAGGGAATAAAGATCGGTTCGCACGTCGATTTCGGCCGTCCGCCCTTCCGCCTGTTCCGGAGCCATGTAACCCGGCGAACCGAGGACATCCCCCGTCACGGTCAGACCATCTTTTGTTCCCGCCTCTTTCGCCAGGCCGAAGTCCGAGATCTTGACCTCGCCGCTCTTGCTGATCAGGACGTTGGCCGGCTTGATGTCGCGGTGCAGCAGCCCCTCGCCGTGAACGGCGGCCAACGTCCCGGCCAGGGTCAAAGCGATCTGCGCCGCCTCCTTCGGCGGAAGCGGCGCGCCATTCTGGCGTCGCGCCAGGTTTTCGCCATCAACAAATTCCAGCACGAGCGACACAGCATCCGCTGTTTCGACAATGTCGATGACCTGCACCACATGCCGGTGGTTGATCCGGGAGAGGGCCTGGGCCTCGTGCCGCAACCGGGTCAGGCAACCCGGCTGCCCCCAGCGGCTCCCCGCCAGGGTCTTGACTGCGACCAGCCGCCCCAGACTCTGCTGGCGGGCCTTGAATACGATTCCCATTCCCCCGCGACCGAGCTCTCCCAGAAATTCGTAGCCCTGCAGGCGGGGCGCCTGGGAAGTCTCGGCGAACGGAATTGCGCCCGGTTCCGAACTGCGGGGGGATTGATCCGTGGCCGGATTGATGAATCGATCGATCGCGCGTAAGCGGTCGATTTTCTGCTGCAGTGTGGCAGCCAGCTCGGGACAATCGCGACACAATTGCGTGGCCGAGACCGGCGTTCCCACCGCCGCGGAATCTTCCCAGGCCAGCAACAGTTCAGCCAGTTGCTCGTCGGTATCGCGGACTGGTTCGGTCATTCGGGAAGTCAGATTTCGGAATCGTGTCTGGGAAGTGTCGTGCCGGTCGGGCGCGGTCGATCTCTGAATCACGTGCTCGGCAACCACTCTTCCAGAGTCCGAGCCAGTTTCTCCCGGGCCCCCTGCCAATACCGCCGCACCTGCCGTTCCGAGACCTGCATCAGTTCGGCAACTTCGCCCTGCGGTAACGCATGGTAGTACAACAGGTCGAAAGCCGTGCGCTCCGGTTCGCGCAGTCGATCCGCCGCAGCGTGAAATTCCGACCAGCAAGCCAGATCATCGGGGGCCCAGGTACTGTCGGCAAGCTGCTTATTGCAGACGAACGCCTGATTGCGGATCAGCGGAGGATTGGTTTCCGGTCCTGCCACGCCGTTTCTCATTTCAAAATGACTGCGCGCCAGATCGCGCAGGGCACCACGCATCTCCCGAGCCGCCAACCCCATGAACTCGGCGACCGTGCCCGGTTCGACCTGCTCGAGCGACTCCCACAGCCGGAGCATCGCCTGCTGAAAGGCATCTTCAGAGTCCTCGCGATGACGCAGCGCGGGGATCCGCGAGAACATCCGTTTGGCCAGCACGGCCAGCCGGCTGGCAGCGTGCTCCAGCAATTCGCTGCGTGCTGCATCATCCTGGATGGCCAGGCGACGCAGGCAGTGCTGCAGCCGGACGGTCGTTGTGCTCCCCGACTCGCTCATCATTTTGACTCGCATTCGACTGGCACCGAATCCCATTGATATCATCTCCTTGACTCCGGTCAACGGGACTTACCCGTTGCGGCAGAAAAAGTTTCCGCTTTTCGCAAAAACGCGGACTTTTCAGCTCGGAACAGGGGACGTACCGATCCCGGGACGGGAACCCGCACTCTGCGGACCAGAACCTGATATGATTCAGGCCGATGGACGCACGCGGTTTCACGCGATTGCGGCAGGCAAACGGACATTTCAAGCCTGCCATCAGGAGCAGCCACCATGTCTGCCGAACCGGAATTCATCAGCCTGCATCTGGTCGGGACCGGAGACCTGCAACGGCAGTGGCGCCGCGTGCAATGGCTGGGGGTTGTGCTGGTGGTCCTGGGGATCGTCGCCACGAGTGCGGCCCCTTTTCTGACGCTCGCCACGATGTATCTCCTGGGTGGTTTGCTGATCGCCGTTGGCTTCCTGCAGGGGCTGCAGGCCCTGACATTCCGACGCTGGGGAGGTTTCTTCGTCGACCTGCTGGCCAGCATCCTGTACCTGGCGCTGGGCTTTCTGATCATCGTCAACCCGGGAGCCACGGCCGAAGCGCTGACGCTGCTGATCGCCCTGTACCTGATCTGTGGCGGCCTGTTCCGGATCGTCATCGGTTCGATGATCCGCTTCCACAATGCGGTCTGGCTGCTCCTGCACGGAGCGGTTAACCTGATCCTCGGCGTCCTGATCTGGAAACAGTGGCCCGCCTCCGGGCATGTTCTGATCGGCATGTTTCTGGGGATCGACCTGATCTTCAACGGCTGGTCCCTGATCATGCTCGGGTGGGCGGCCAAGAAACTCCCTCCCGCCTGACTGCGACCGCGCAACGGCCCGGCCGGCAAGGGAAAGGCCGGCACGGGGAAAGCGAAGCGCGCCGTCATGGCCATCGAGATTCAGGGGCGCCAGCCGGCAGCCGCTGGCGGGAAATTTCTGCGGCTGGAATTCTGGGTCTGGCGACCGATCCAGGCGCTCGTCGCCCAGCTCTGTCCGGACTTGCTCGATGAAAGAACGCTGGACGGGATGGCTTTCGGACGCGGGACCGGAGCAGCCGACCAGAAAATCTGCACAGAAATCGCGCGGCGACTGGAACTGTGGCAGGCCAGCCATCCCGAGGGTCTGGATCTCGACCTCGGAATCAAGACGACCACCGATGGGCGGTTCCTGACGGAACAGGAACTGTCAGAGAACCCAAGCCAGAAGACCGTTTCGACGTATCAGGCCAGCCCGCACGATCTCCAGAAATGGATCGCTTTCCTCAAATGCTGCGGGGGCTTCGAAGTCTGGTAGCGGCCGTGTTCCCCAGCGGATTGATTGCTGCCAACGCAATGAGTCGGCCACCGCCGAGAAATCAATGCGGCCTCGACGGCTCACTTCCGTTTGGGAACGCTGTTGCGGCCGATCAGCTCGCGGGTCAGTACGTCAGTCAGAATCGGGATCAGGTCGCGCGGGTTGTCTGCCGTGACCAGGAAGAAACAGTACAACATTTCGTTGGTCGTCTCTTCCCCCCAGGTGACCGGCTGCGGCGGGTGACTCGGATTCGCAGGGTTGCCAGCTGAGTTATCGTAAAACGCTTCCACGTCCAATCGAGTCCCCTTGGGCAACTTGAACGGCCGGGCAAACCGATAATCATCTTGCCAGTTGAAATCCCAACGCGGAATTTCAATCAAGGAGCGCTGCGTTCCGTCGGGGAACGTCGCCAGGGCCTTGATCGAGCGGCCGACCAAGTGCATGTGCGGGACGATTCCGAAGACCTGGACATCATTGGGCAGCACATACTTCGCCGTCACTCGATAGTTCTTTTCCCCGGCCGGAATGTTGTGGGTAAACGTGGCGGCCCAGATGTCGGCCACCACCTTCTGGCCCTGATCGGCAAAATAGACTCCCACTTTGGAGCGGTCGGTCTCGCGTTTGCCGCTGGGGTGGTAGTGGATCTGCATCACGAGGTCCGACCCCTTCTTGAGGTAGCGCCCCATCCCATTGGGGAGCCGCATCGGCGTTTTCCCCAGCGACCAGCCGCCAATCCCGCCGCTGGGTAAGAACCCGGGATCGCCGAAACTGGAATAACCGGGCTCGGGGGTTTTCGCGTCCAGCCGGCGGGCCGCTTTCCAGATGTCCAGAAAGAGCAACGAGTGATGCACGATCCGTGGATTGCCCGGCACAAAATCGACCGCCGCCACCAGCTTGTCGTGCGGAATGTCGATCGGGATTACGAAATTCTGGTAGATGTCAGGGCCGTCAGCGCGCAGTTCGAAGGCTATCGGCATTTCCAGAATCAGATCGGGCTCCCCCAGGCGCCAGCCCGAGACAAATTGTGGGGCGGGAGGTAAATCGGTCGCATCTCCCTCGGCGCGATCCCCCTCGGCCCAGGCCTGCAGGATGGCAATCTGGCGGGAAGTCAACGTCCGCTGTCCCTCGAATTCGCCGTGCGTTTCCGCCGGCATCCAGGGAGGCATCAGCCGCAATTGAGTCACGCGGGCAATCTGACCGGCCCGCTTGGCCGCGTCGGCGTAGCCGGCCAACGGAAACGGCCCCACCTCCCCCTCGCGATGGCAGATCGTACAGTTGGCATACAGGATGGGAGCGACGTGTCGCGCAAACGTCACCGGTTGCCGGCTGCCGCTGGAAGCCGACAGGGTTTCATAGGGGCACCCGACCGGCTCTGTCCGGGGGATCACCACCGGCCGGCCTGAAGTAACGGCGGCGACGGCGTCGGCCAGATTCGTTTCAGTGGCTTGCGGACGCCGCCGCCCCACCTCTCGAAATGTGTCGTCGATGCGGCCGCGATAGACGATTCGACCAGCGCCGTCCAGCACGAATGCTTCCGGGAAATGCGTCGGCTGAAAGCGGCGTGCCAGCTCGCCGTCCCGATCGACGAGAATCGGAAACCGGAGCACGGTGTCCTTCGCGAACCGGGCGATCTGACTCGGAGTCGTCGTCGTGTCAGCCCAGACGCCCCGTAGCACAACCTGCCCCGGGCTCTGCTCGCTCCAGGCCTCGGCCAGGCGATTGAGCTCCGGCAGACAGGCCCGGCAGACCGGGCACTCGCCGGACAGGAAGACGAAGACCCGCGCCACCTCGCCCGACTGCGGTTCGATGGCATGAATCCGACCGGCCGCGTCGAGTAGTTTGAGGCTCTGCTCCAGGGGTTGAACCGGATCACCGGCCGTGCCTTGCGCTCCCGCATGGGCGGCGCCGAGCCAGACGAATCCGGCCACAAGCAACCACGTCTTGCGATCGACCATGAATTGAGCCTTCTGCTGAGTTTCCAATCTAAGCCGACCGATCCACGTACATTAACCCGGACGTGCCGGGACTTCAAATCGGTTCAGGACCGGACTGCCACCAGTCAGCGGCAGTGCGCGCTGGCCGGCCGCCGGGCTGGCCAATCACATGCCATTCTGGACTAGAGACCGCGCCGTCAGCACCGGACAGGGGGCCGTCCTGACGACAAACCTGGCAACGCCAACCAGGAGCACTTGCGACGGGCCGGTTCGGCCGTGTGTCGCGATTACCGGTTCGTCGGCCGCTGGTCGTCTTTGAATCGGAACGCCGTTTTTCCGGTAAGATCGGTACTGAGGAAACTGGGACACCAGTAACGTTCGACGTGCTCGACGACTCGATCCGTGCCGTCAAAATGGGTGCCACCCGGTGGACGATCGGGGTTGTACATCGTGTCGGTCAAATCGCGGATCAAAGCGACATTCTTGCCGAGGTCCACCATCGCGCGGATGGCGAACGGACGCCCCAGGACGCACATATTCAAATGGACGCCGCAGAGAATCACATTCTCGATCTTGTGCTGCGTCAGCAGGTTCCAGGTTTCCTGGCCGTCATCGGTGATGGCGTCGATCTCGGCAATCTCGATCGCGGCGGTCTGACGGGTCCAGGGGGAACGGATTTCGCATTTTGTGCGGCAGCCGCAGCCCATGTCGGAATCGTCAATCGGCAACACTCCTTCCCGCTTGCGATCTGGCCAGTACCAGGCCGTTCCCCAGCGCTCGGTCGTGGCGAGGGACACTGGCGTCCGGGCAAAAGGCGCATCGATCGCCCGCTGACGCTGAGGAGAGTCTTTGTAGAAGCCGGTACAGGTGCTCGGGGCGTGGATCACCAGGATCCCCCGGGCGCGCGCCGCCTTGAGCGTCGCGTTCAAGGGCCCGGCCAGTTCGTCGACCCGGGCCGCCGCCGATTTGCACCAGTGCTGATCCCACATGTCGCAGACGATGATCGCCGTCTTCTTCGCATTCCAGGTGACTTTCCTGTCCGTCGCCGGCACGGGCTTCTCCCCAGGCGCCGCAGCGCGCGAACGCAAGTTGAGCATGAGTGCGTTCGAATCATCGGCGGCGCTCGCAAGATTCAGCATGATTGCACTGAACGTAGCGACAGGCAGGACGAGCCATAATTGACGAGGCATCCGGATCTCCTGTGGGCGGGCGCGACGCGGGTGTCATGAATCATTATCTGGATTATGTCCAACGCTCAGCGAGATTCCCAGGTCGTCAGATATGCACAACAGGGCCTTTCCATTCCCGGAACGCCGTTTCGCTATCGTCCCCGGCCCACGACACATTAGAATCAGGCTGTCGATCCCAAGACTTTGTTGCAGACGCCCCAGGAGCCGTTATGCCAGCACCCATCCCGGGCCATTTCCGTCGGCTTGGTATTCGTCACGGCAGCGCAATGATCGTCACCAGCCTCTGTCTTCTGGCTCTGGCACAGCCGGCACGGGCCGAGCCACTGGACCGCCAGGTTGCCGAATGGGTGCTCCTGCATGGCGGCTCGGTACGGCTGGCTGACCGGACTGAGCGGATTCGCGACACGACCGATTTGCCGGCTGCCGACTTCCGTCTTGAACTGGTGGACCTCGTCGGCGTGAATATCCTCCCCCCGGAACTGCAATGGCTGATTGGCCTCGGTCATCTGAAGACACTGAACCTGCCGGGACCGATGTGGAATCCCAGCTCAGGAGCCCGCATTGATTACAGCAAAGATCTGCGCCATCTGGCGGGCATCAAGACTCTCGAGGAACTCACCTTCAGCTACACCTACCTGGACGGGATCAAGTTTAACGACGATGGGCTCCGAGAGATCGCGGCGCTCGGCCCCAGTCTCAAGTTGTTGAGCCTCGAAAACACGGCCGTGCAGGGACACCATCTGGCGCCGTTCGTGAATCTCGAGTCGCTGGATCTGGTCTCCTGCCCGGTGGATGACAAGGGGCTCAAGCAACTCAAGGAGCTCACCCGACTGCGGAAGTTGCTGTTGCGCGACGCCTTGATCAGCGACGAAGGAGTGCAGTATCTTGCCGATCTGCACGACCTCGAGTCGCTGGACCTGGGTGGAACGAAGATCACCGATGCCGGCGTTGCTCATCTGCGATACCTGACGAAACTGAAGAAGCTGAATTTACAGAGCGCCGTCCTCACCGACGAAGGAATCCAGCACCTGGCCGGGATGGCAGGACTGGAAGAGCTCAATCTCTACGGCACAAAGATTACCAACCTGGGTGTGGACCTGCTGGCCAGCCTCAAGCACCTGCGCACTGTCGATCTGCGCTACACGCGCGCCACTCGCGGCGGCGTCGAGCAGTTGCAAGCCGCCGTGCCGCACTGTGCCGTGACCTTTCTCGATACTTCGGTGCGGCGTTCGCTGCCCGCCGGCGCCGAGAAGATCGTCGTTGGAGCGGGAGACGCGACAGTGGCCGAATGGGTGCGCACCGTCGGGGGGAAGGCGGAGGTCCAAGGGGACCGTCTGCAGGAGATCTCGCTGGCCTCAACGAGCGTGACCGATGAACTGCTCCGCAACCTGAAAGACCTGAAGCATCTGCGCAAGCTGGAGCTGCAGTTCACTGAGATCGGTGATGCGGGAATCCCACACCTGACGGGCCTCGCGAGCCTGGTCGAACTCGATTTGAGCGGAACGTCGGTTTCCGACGCAGGTCTCTCCCACCTGGCCGGGCTGGCCGCCTTGCGCAAGCTGGGTTTAACGCACACGCTTCTCACCGGACGCGGGCTCAAACAGCTGGTCAACATCGAGCTGGAGCAATTGCGTCTCTCCAGCTCACCCATCAAAGACGAGGGGCTGGCGAATTTATCGCAAATCGCGTCGCTACGGGAGCTGGCGCTGGCATACACCGACCTGACCGACGCGGGTATCGAGCATTTGAAATCACTGTCCGCACTCCAGCGTCTCGATCTCGCAGGAACCGACGTGGGGGACAAGGGACTCGCCGAACTGGGACGAATGACCGGCCTGACGGGGCTGCTGCTCAATTATTCGCGAATCACCGACGCCGGCATGCACAACCTGGAGGGGCTCGATCGGTTGCAGGAGCTGGCCCTGATCCGCACCCGCGTCACCGACAAGAGCATGCCGATCATCGCACGGCTCACGCATCTGAAAGACTTGAACCTCGACTATACCGACCTCACAGACAAGGGACTGGAGGCGCTGGTTCCCCTGCTCGAACTCGAACGACTCAGCCTGGACAGCACCAATGTCACCGATGGCGGAGCGAAATGGCTGGCTGAGTTTCGCCAGCTTCGTAAGCTGAACCTGTACCACACATTCTTCACCGACAAGGGATTCTCGCAGATCCGCGCCACGGCACGCGAGTGCGAGATCATCTGGGATCCCCGATCGAGCGACCCGAAACGGCGTCGGAGCTGATCGATCGGCCCGCGGTAAATGAACAGCGGCCGGCCGGTTCGAAATCAATCGTTGACGAGGAGACAAGTCCGTGTGGCGATCAATGATTTATCTGCTTCCGGCGGTTCTGGGTCTGACCTGGTTCGAATCGCTCGCCGCTGCGGATCGGGAGAGCGTCACCGGGCTCGATTCTCTGGAGGGGCGATATTCACGGAGCGCAGCCGGAGAGATCACAGGCGTGGATCTGAGCAATGCCTGGGTAACGGACGCCGACCTGGAGAGACTGGCCCATTTGCCGCAGTTGGAACGGATCAATCTGGCGTACACCAAGATTACTGATCTGGGACTCGAGCAACTGAAGCCGCTGTCAAACGTGAAGGCCCTCAATCTGTACTATGCCGAATCGGTGACCGACGTCGGCATCGCACATTTGAAGCATTGGAAGAACCTCGAATACCTGAACGTGTGTGGCACAAAGGTGACGAGCACGATCTTCGAGCACGTGTCGAAAATGACGAAGCTCAAATTCCTGGACGTCGGCCACAGCCGGGTGAATGACGACCTGTTTGAAAACCTCGCCAACCTCGATCAGCTCGAACATTTTGCGTTCGGTGGCAACAAAATGAGCGGGTTGGCGCTGCCGTTTCTGAAGGCGCTTCCCGCACTGCGCGAGCTCAGCGTCGCCGGTCAGCAGCGCACCGACTCGGGACTGTGGAGCGTCGCGGTGACCGACTTCAATATCGAGCACATCGTGCAACTCGATCGGCTGGAGGTTCTCGATCTGGGTGAGACGGCCGTGTCTGATCGAGGGATCGCCAAACTGGCGCAATTGAAACATCTCCGGACACTGGATCTCAGAGGGACGAAAGTCACCAGCAAGGGAATCGCGGCCCTGGCCACTCTACCGAACCTGCGACGGCTCAGACTCTGGCAAGCCAGGGGAATTGATGATGCGGCTGTTCCCGTGTTCCTGAAGATGGACCAGCTCGAGGTTCTCGAACTGCCGGAGACAAACATCACCTCGGTGGGATTGGAGCAGCTTTCCACAAAGCGGGGCTTAAAACAGCTCTTTCTCGGCGGTGTTAACGTCACGCCGGAGCAGGTCGACGCAGCCCGCAAGGCGATGCCCAATTGCCTGGTGAGCTGGTGGGAAAAGCCGAAAATCGAGATGCCCGCAACCGGGCGCCGCGGCGGATCCTGACAAGCCGCAATTGCACGTATTCGTCAGACGATTTCGGTCAGTTTCTTGTCGCCTGTGGGAAAGCCGCCGATCCGTGCGCCGACAACCTCTTCGGCCAGGGTCATGTACAGGTCGCCAATCGTTCCGGTCACGCGCGTGTGCCGACCCGTTTTGAGATTGCCGGCATGGCCGGCCGCGATCATGGCCAATCCGGCATTCTTATGTGAATTGGCTTCGGCATGTTCGTGAACGTACAGGGCGCAGGTGTGATCCAGGAGCGTCCCTTCCCCTTCGGGAATCGACTTGAGCTTAGCCAGGAAGTACGCGAATTCCTCGGCGTGCCAGCGGCAAATGTCGCGCATAATCCGCTGACCTTCCGGCGAATCGGCCCGATTGTGAGTGTACTCGTGGTGACGCTCATACGTGTATCCCAGCCAGGGGAAGCGCGACAGCCCCTGGCATTTGGTCAACATATACGAAGCGACCCGCGTCTGTCGGGAAGCCAGTGCATGAACCAGGAGGTCGGTCTGGAGTTTGGCGATCCGCGGCCAGTCGCGGAGGTCGCCCCCTTCAGCCGGCTGCTCGACGACCTGCGAATACTCGGGTGGCAGGCTGGCGACCGATCGCTCGAGGCTGCGCACTGATGTCAGGTACTCCTCAAGCCGCTGCTGGTCGCTATGCCCGAGGGCCGTCTTCAGCGATCTGGCGTCGTCGCTGACGGCATCAAGAATGCTGCGCTTGCGCTCGATCCAGTACTGCTCTTTCGAGCCGAACAGGCGGTCGAACAGGCGGTGGGGAATCATTTCCGGCGGCAGAGGCCGATCCCTTCCGGCCCAGCTCATGTTTCGCTGAATGCTCTCTCCGAACGACTCCTGTGATACGCCGATCTGCAGTGATCGAAATCGACTGCCCTTACCGATCTGCTGCGCGATCACCTGGTCGATCGAAGGCCCGCCGGCGCCGCGACCGGTAAATCCTTCGCCCGAAACCAGCCCGCTCATCGAGTTATGGTGGCCGTTGCCCGGGCCGGGAACTCGGGCTGCCGGATTGTCGACGCCGCTCAGGACGTGGATGTCGTTTCGAAACCTGGCCAGCGGTTGCAGGCAGGGAGTCATTTCGTAATTCTCCCCGTCCTCACGCGGAATCCAGTACTTTTCGACGATCCCGTTGCCGTTGAACCAGAGCACAAACCGCGTTTCGATGGGCGCGGCCGCGACCCCCTCGCCGGCCGCGTAGGCTGTCCCGCCGGCATTGAACAGCCCTTCGAAGGCCGGCAGACCGATTCGGATGGCGGCTCCCGACAGGCCCGCCCCTCTCAGAAATGTACGGCGCGACAATTCCTTCTGAGATGCCATAAGCTACCTCGAGTCTTTCTGGAGGAATAACTTCGACGTCACCAGGGCAACAACCAGTTCCCGGAACCGGAATCCCGATTCGCGGAATTTTTCAAAGACGGCGTCGATGACCGGTTGATCAGATGCTGTTTCTTCCCGGCCGAACGCATACCGGAACAACTGCTTCACGATGCACTTCTGACAGGCTTTGCTGTCTGCGAGAATCCTGCCCAGCTCTCTGGGGGTCGAGAACGACGAATTCTCCAGCCCCTGAATGTATGCAGACGTGTCGAGTTCCAGGTTAATGATATTCGGCGGTGCAGCCCGGCCCGCGTCGTTGCCGCGGGCGCCGCCGAACTGCAGCGCCATTTTCTGCTGGAAGGCTCCGATCGCATTGTATTGTTCGAATCCCAGACCGATGGGATCAATCAGACGGTGGCAGGCCGAGCACGCATCGCTGTTCAAGTGGATCGCCAGACGTTGACGGTTCGTCATCGGCTTGGCTTCGGTATTTTCGGGGAGGACCGTGTTGACCCCCGGCGGAGGAGACGGAACTTCCTGACCCAGAAAGCGATTGCGGATGAACAGTCCTCGAGCAGTCGGCGAAGTCTCGGACGGTTTGCTGGTTAATACGAGAAACGTGCCGTGCCCGAGCACACCCGAGCGACCTGAATCGGCCGGATAATCGACTCGTGCATAATCCTCGTCCGGAACCGGCAACTCATAGATCCGGGCCAGATCGCTGCTCAGAAACGTGTAGCTGGCCGTGAAGAACTCCATGAAGTTCCGGTCCTGCCAGACCAGATGATCGAACAAGCGACGCGTCTCCTCGACCATCGCGGCGGCAATTTCGGAGTTGAATTCGCGGAACCGCCGCCGATCGCGCGTCGCACCGAGCACGGTATCGAAACGCATCCATTGGGCCAGAAACTCTCCCGTAGCAACTTTTGCGCGGGGGTCATCAAGCATCCGCCGCGCCCAGGCTTCGATCTGGGCAACCGTCGACAACTCCCCTCTTTCGGCAGCCGCGAACAATTCGTCGCTGGGCATCGTATCCCAGAGGAAGTACGACAGGCGGCTGGCGATTTCGTACTGCTCGCAGGAGCCGTGGGAGCCGTGCTCCACACGGAAAAGGAAGTGCGGCGACTGCAGCATCGTTTCGACAACGAGCCTGGCCCCCTCGAAGAAGTCACCCGTGCGGCTGGACTCTCTGCGAAACAGGCTCGTGTAAAGCAGCACCTCGCTGTCGGTCAATGGTCGGCGGAACGTCCTGCGACCGAATTGCCGAACGAAGTTTTCAGCCAGCGATGGATCTGTGGGCGAGGCAGGCCGACCCGGGATCAAACCCTGCGTATCCCCTCCGCGAAAAGCGGTGCGGGCCAGACGCTCGGCCGATAGACCATAGGCCTCGGCCTGGAGTGGCGAGACCCCCTGACTCTCGACTTGATTCTTGAAACCGTTGACGAAATCTTCCTTGGGGAAGTTGTTGGCTGGCTGGCTTCGATCCCCCAAGAGGTCGCGCACGGTGTGGTCGTACTGACTGTGCGTCAGGCGCCGAACGGTCAGAGCCTGGAGGCTAACCTGCTCGGCTCGCCCAATCTTCTCCCGCGCCTGCCGCACCTCGGCCTCCGACATGGCAGCCAGGTAACCGATCCAGGTCAGCAGTGTCTTTTCTTCATCACTGCCAGGTTTGACGCGTGCACCGCCGGTGTGCTCGTCACGGTTTGTCGGTTTCAGCAGCAGCAGCGATTGATCGGGCTGCTGTCGATCGACCAGGTCCATCAGCTTGAGACCGAAGGCCGTGATCTGATCGTTACTGGCATCCGGCCTGGGGAATTCGAGCCGCGTCTCGGAAGCGACACCGTTGTCATTGTGGCACCGCTGGCACTGCACAGCCAACATCACCGGATACAGCTTCTCGGCGAAGAACGACTCGCCCGCAGCCCGGACGACAGGGGTGAATTCTGACGGCGTAGCGGTCACGAACAGGGCCGGCAACAGCACCCATCGCAACCAGCGTCCAGACATTGACCGGCTCCCGATCTCGCGAGCAAACCAATCGAATTGAAGCGAACCGTCGGAATCTGATGAACGGAATCCGAATCCGCCATACACCTCCGACCGACGTCGTCAGACCAACAACCCTTTCATGTTATCGCCTCTCCTGCTTCCGTGACAATACACTCGATCGGATACTCCTGTGGCGACCGGGACTGATTCGTTGCCAGACCTGATTTCCCACCGCGAGCACCTGAACCGAAGCAGTGGCAATCAGCATTTTTGCAGCTTGTCGTCGAAGAGGTCCAGCCGGGTCGGTCGTCGGGCCCGCCTGCGTCCTGCCCGGCACGAGGGGGCGCGGCGCTGATTGTCGCCGAATCATTCCGGTGCGGCGGCGCGCTCGTGATCGCCAGTTCCCGCAGCCAAACCACTGGGCAGACTACTTGGCCTGGGACGAGAGGCGCAGTTCGTCGACGCTCAACGTGCCAACGGCTCCATTCAGGCCAATTCGCAAGATTGCCTCGCGCGACTTGGCGGGGACAACGATGGTTTTCGTGACCGTCTTCCAGTCGAAGGACCCTTCCCAGGTCCACAGCACCTCGACAGGCTCCATAGGTCGGCGGTCGGCATCGAAGTAATGCAGCATGGCCGCGGCCACCTGATTCCCCTCACCATTGCGAATGTTGCGGGCGCTCACCTGGAGGCTGAGCGTAATCGTCGAAACCGCGCGGCCGTCCATGACCATTGCCTGGAGCATCTGGGAACTGCGGCCTGCATCGTGGTTTTCGAACGTGGCAAACTGCTTGCCATGCGGGGCGTTGCCCGTTTCGAGCACCATTTGCCGCTGATAGTGCCAGCCCACGGGGTGCCCATCACCTTCGTTGTCGATCTCAAAGCTGCCGTTATGGATTTCTGGATGTTTGGGATCAGGCTTGACCTGTCGATTGTCTTCGGCGACCCCCGTCATCGGCACAAATAGTGCGGGGAGCAGCCGCGACTTGACCAGTTCACCTTTTTGCTTCTCGAACAGGTAAAAGACCTGCTCGTAGCGTTCGCCGAGAGGGACGATCATCCGACCGCCGTCCTTGAGCTGGTCGATCAAAGGCTGCGGCACTTTTTCAGGAGAGCAGGTGACGATGATCTTGTCGAAGGGGGCGGCTTCGGGCCAACCCTTGTAGCCATCGCCGATCCGGGTGTGAACATTTTCGTACTTCAGTTGCTTGAGGACCTTCGCGGCGTTCTTGCCCAGCTGGTCCACGATCTCGATCGTGTAGACGTCCTTGACCAATCCCGACAGGACAGCCGCCTGATAGCCGCTTCCCGTTCCGATCTCGAGCACTTTGTCGTTGGGCTGCGGGTCGAGAGTCTCGGTCATGTAGGCCACGATGAATGGCGGCGAGATCGTCTGCTTGTTGCCGATCGGCAGTGCCTCGTCGAAATAGGCGCGGTTCAGGTACTCGGATTTCACGAACTCGTGCCGGGGCACTGTCCGCATCGACTTGATCACTGCCTTGTTCTTGATTCCTTCGTGAACGATTTCCCGCTCGACCATCAGGTAGCGGGCCAGTTCGTATTTGTCGCGAGACTGGGCCTCGGCCAACGCGCATGTACCGAGCGCGACGGCTAACAGAACGAACCAGGACAGACTCTCGGGCACCGCCCTGCGCAGCGCGACTCCGATTCGGCAGGCAAATGATTGTCGGCGAAGTTGGATCGAGGGGCGAACGACGCGGCACCGCATGAGAAACTCCTCTTCAATTGTACCGACCTCTGCTGCCGCTGACGCTATCTGGAACTATGAAACGCGTCAAGAGGCAGGTCACGGAGGTCGGCGAACATCGGGCAGACGCTCGTTCATTCAATCCAATCGGTGAATACCGCCGGTCCCAACAGAAGACAGCCGGAGTCGCCGATCGCTCGGGAATCTCGCAAATCCAGGCGGGACTGCGCCCGAGCGGCTTAGTGGGCCGCGGCCGGTGACATGTCGAAAATATCAGCCAGCAATTGCTTCTCCAGGGCCTCGGCGACAAGTGCATGCGCCCGCTCGTTGGGGTGCGCGTCGAATCGATTGACAGTCAACCCCTCCGCCACATGAGAGAGCAGCACCGGTTTCAAGTCGAGACAGGAGACACCCCGCTCCCGACAGTATTCGCTGATCCGAGCATGCGCCTCATCGAAAGGATAGTCGGGCCCCAGATTATTCAGAAACGGAAAGATCGCGATGCGAAGGTCGATATTCCGCGCCTTGCACAGATTGAGCAACTGGTCGAGGCGGTGCTGCATTCCGTTCCACGGAGGTCCGCTGTAAGAGTCTGCCAGCAACGAGTAATAGTTACGGACGTCGGGAAGCTGCGCCTGCAGGATCCGGAAGTAGAGCATGTTCAGGAAATACGATTCACGCCATAGAAAGAATTTTGGGGACGACTGGTCAAGCCGTTTCTGCATCGCGACGATCTGGGGTTCGTAGGCTTCAATGTCGTTCAGGCAGATCGTATAAACCAGAATATCAATCTGGTGATCACGTTCGACGATGGTCCGCACCAGATTTTCCACGAGTTGCACATGCACACCGGGGGTGCTGATATTGGCCACCTCGAATTTTCCCGGCTGCACTGCCTCCAGTCGCCGACCGACCCGGTTGCTGAACCGGTCCGCGATGTCCTTGATCCCATGTCCGAAGGTAAAACTGTCTCCAATAAAGCAGAGCCGTCGCCGGCCGGGGGCGGCACGGCGGGAAAAGGTGCGCTCGTCGCGAAAGCCTTGAAAATCTTCCCTGACGTGCCGCGCGTACCAGTGCTTCGAAACCTTTGTCATGTTGAATGAATCGCTCTGGTCGTAGATAACCGCAAAATACAATTCGACCACGGTGAGAGATGCCAGAAAGAACCAAAGCGACAATCCGGCCTTCGTCACCCGATCAACCCACCGACCGCGGGGACCGCTCCGAAACCGCCGTAGCTTCAACAGCGCAAACAGACTGGCAACTCCCATGACCAGCCAGACCGCCAGCCCCAGCACATATCCTTCAGGGAGATGAAATGGCATCACGAATCGTCACCCGCCGCCGGGCGGCCCAGGAAGCTACGCCAGTTCCCGAATCGCCCGGGCAGTTCCCGGAAGAATCGCGGTGGGGCGATCGTTGATGTCGCGGACCATCTCGTGCGGATCAATGCCCAGATTCTGGTACAGCGTCGCCAGCACGTCCTGATAGGGGATGGGGCGCTCCTTAGCCGAGTCGGCCAGCGCGTCGGTCGAGCCGACGACCAGGCCACCGGGCATTCCGCCGCCGGCCAGCAGGGCTCCATTCACCCTCGGCCAGTGATCGCGACCGGAGTCTTTGTTGATTTTGGGAGTCCGACCGAACTCGCCCCATACGATCACCGTCACATCTTTGTCGAGGCCGCGGTCGTAGACGTCGTTGATCAGCGCGGCGATCCCCTGATCGAATGTCGGCAAGTTCTGCTTCAGGTGCTTGAAGTTGTTCCCGTGCGTATCCCAAAACCCGTACGCCACGCTGACGCAACGCACGCCTGCTTCCACCAGCCGACGAGCCATCAGGAGTTGATCATTCCAGAGTGGGGCGCCGTCCCCCTGATGCTTGGACGAGCCGCGACCGTAGCGCTCGCGGACGCGAGGATCTTCCTGTTCGAGGTCGAGCGCCTCGACCAGCCGGCTGGAGGTCAGCACGTCGAAGGCCCGCTCATAGGCGGAGTCAGCGGCTGACAGCCGTCCGCTGGCGACGCAGTCCCGCAGATGATCGACTTCCGCGAGCAAGCGCCGCCGGTCGCCGAACTGAGCCGGCGAGATATACCGCAGTTTCATGCTGGCCAGGTCTTCGCCATCCGCCTTGACGCCGGCATACTGCGGACCGAACACCCCCGGCCCGGGGCTGTTGTAAGGCCGATGCTGCATCGTGGGAAACAGATCGACAAAAGCGGGGACCACCGGGCTCGCCCCTCCCTGCACGCGCGAAACAACCGAGCCGAAGTGAGGCCGTCCGTCGCGCTGCGACTCGCCCATCTGGTAACCGGTAATCGTCTGAAAACTGCTGTGCTCGTCACGGAGTCCGACAATCGAGCGGACCAGGGAGTAGCGGTCGGCGCAGGCGGCCAGCTTCGGGAGCAGTTCACAGATTTTAAGTCCCGGAACGACCGTTTCGATCGGATGAAACTCCCCCCGCACTTCCTGCGGTGCGTCAGGTTTCAGATCGAACGAATCCTGATGCGACAGCCCTCCCGACAGGTAGACCATGATGATCGACTTGCGCGATCGTCCTGCTCCGGCCTTGTCCTCGGCCCGCAGCAGGTCCGGCAGTGTCAGGCCGCCGAGCATGAGGCTGCCCACCTGCAAGAATGACCGCCGCGTCAGACCGTCGCAGTAGCGCGACGTCGATCCACTCCCCATCGTCATTCGACCTCATTCCTGCCTGAAACCGTCTCCACAACGGCAGGCAACCAACCAGCCCGCCGGTAATCCCGACAACACTTCAAATATATCGACCGGCGACTCATAAGAGAAGTTCGATCCGTGACTTGCGGGCCGGGAATTCTCGCAGAGCGGGCTGCAAAATCCAATTGTTCGGCCTTCCCTCTCGTCCCGGAAACCAGAACTATGGCTTTGTCCCGGAGTCGCTGCCGGGCGCTGCCCGAAGCGGGGCCTGCGTCGCTCCGGCGACATACGCGACCAGGTCACGCACCTGGTCGGCCGAGAGCTGTTGCAGCAGCGCATCGGGCATCATCGAGACCGGCGAGGTAACGCGCGCGGCGATTTCGTTCACCGGAATCACCACCCGATCGTTGACCGTCTGGATTGTAACAGCAGCCGCACTGTCGGCGATGACCAGCCCTGTCACCACCCGGCCACCAGTCGTTTCAATGATCTGCATCTGATAGTCCCGCACGATCGCCGCGCTGGGATCGATCAGATTCTCCAGCAGGTAGTCGAGATTCTGGCGCTGGGCGCCAGTGATATCGGGGCCGATTTCGCCGCCGCTCCCAAACAGTTTGTGGCAGGCGGCACACGTCTTTTCGAATACGATGCGTCCGGCCGACCGATCGCCGGCGGCGAGAGTTTCGGGAGTCAGCCGCCGCTTATAATCGGTGATCAGCCGCGCTTTGTCGGCCGCCGTGGGGCGCACGTCACCCCATAACGAATTCACCCGGGCTGTCAATTTCTTATCCTTGAGGTTCAAGAGTTGCCGGGCGGTAAAAGCGGTCAGGTCGCTGCGCGAAATCCTCTGAGCGGCGATCGCGTCGAGCAGCGACTCGGCCCAGGAGGCCCGCGCGGCCAGAGTCTGAATCGCATCCTGCCGCAGCGGCGCATCGAAGCCGGCATATCGGGCAATGATCGCCGCCGGAATCCGCGGGTCGTCGTATTCCGCGAGGCCGCGGAGTGCTGCGCGCCGCACGTCGCCATCTCCGAGGAGTTCGAGCAGGAGAGGTGCCAGCCCGTCGGGCTTGCGCGCCACCAGAGCCCGAATCGCCTGTTCCCGCGGCCCCGGCGTCAGCGTCGTATCGAGTGCCACCGTGCGGACCGCCCGGAGTGCGTCCGGATCGTCGAACACCAGCGCCAGTTGCAGGGCTTGCTCACGAACACTTTCGCGTGGGCTGGCCTGGAGCCGCGAATATGTTTCACGCCAGCCGGCAGGCATCGGAAAGCTCCGCCGGCCCTCCAAACCCTGGAGCATGCCGTGGAGCAAATCATGCTGCACCGCCTCAGTGTTCGCTCCCGCCAGGCGCACGAGCTCTTCCAGCGCTGGCCGTGGATCGGCCAGTCCCGCTCCGCGGCGGGCTGCGTGCCGCCGCACGAGAGGGAACTGTCCGGCGGCGCCCAATTGCAGAAACCGCGGCAGGTCGGTTTCCGCCAGCGGTTCGACGCCGTACCAGATCATCAGCGGCAGATTCGTATCGCTGGCATCTTCCCCCCGCGCCAGAAGGGCGGCCGCCAACCCCCACCGCTGGGCTGGCTTCAGCCGCTGCAGGCTGCTGGCCAGGTACAGCCGCTCGAATGGCGACTTGCCGGTCGCAGCCAACTCGCGAAACCGGCTGACGACTTCATCCGGGACATCCGGTTCTTCGACCAGTAGCCGCACACACCAGGCGCGGACATATTCGCTGCCGTGGGCCAGTTGCTCGAGGAGAAAGTCTCGCGGTGCACCACCCGTCACATGGAGCGCCCATAAGGCTCGCAACTGTCGCGGGAGGTCCGTCTCGCGGACAAATTGGGCCCGCAGCTCACGATGCGCGGGGGCCATTTCGTGCCCCGCCGCCATCCGCTCCTGCAACAGCCGTCGGGCGTGCCGGACGTACCAGTCGTTGCGATGCCGTTGCAGTTCGACCAGTTCCAGATCAGTTCGCCGCGGCAGGTCCAATGTGGGAGGAGCAGGCCGACCATAAGCAATCTTGAAGATCCGGCCAGTCTGCCGCTGCGTGTTCTTGACGCTGTGGCACTCCCCCGTATCCGACCAGTCACTGCTGAAAACCGCCCCGTCGGGTCCATACGCCAGCGTCACACCCATGTACCAGGGATCCCGGGAACGCAGGACGTCGCGCCCATGTGCCGCCGTATATCCGGACCCTGCACGCCCGATCAGGTCGTTATTGATCCGCTTGCCGTGAATGTTGTGCATGAACACCGAGTTGCGGTAACTGTCGGGCCAGTTGTCGCCGAGATAGACCATCGTTCCACAATGCGCATGACCTCCGCCGGCTTCATCTTCAGCGACCGTTCCCAGCCCGCCGCGGACGTTCGCCGCCGTGCCTATGAAATGCAGGTGATCGGCAATACTGGGAATGCGCTCGAAAGCGTACTGGCTCGAGGCGCGATTCCGCCACGGCTCGTAATGCGCTCCGGGAATCACGTGAAATAGATGCGGGTTGACGCAGTTACAGACAAACGCCTCCCCGACGTCGTTCCAGTCGATCCCCCACGGATTCGTGGAGCCGTCGGCATAGGGCTCCCACACGTGGCGAATCGGATGGTAACGGTAGACGCCACCGTCGAACCGCATGCGCGCCGCCTCCGGGGTTCCCGGCTTGCCCAGGAGCGACCAGTTGGTCCTTCCGTGCGTTCCATACAACCAGCCGTCCGGTCCCCACGCGAACCCATTCGCCAGATTGTGCGCATTGGCGTGATTACCAAAGCCGTCCAGCAGCACCACGGGGGGGCCATCGGGCCGGTCATCACCGTCCCGATCGGGAATAAAGTAGAACGATGGCGGGGACATGACCCACACCCCTCCGAAGCCCACTTCCACACCGGTTACGTAGTTGAGCTGGTCGTAGAATACAGTCCGCTTGTCGAAGCGGCCGTCGCCGTCGGAATCTTCGAGGATCACGATCCGATCGCCGGGTCGCGTGCCGTGTGTCGGATAGTTGTACGCCTCGGCGACCCACAACCGGCCCCGGTCGTCGATACAGAATCCAATTGGCTGCTGCACGTCCGGTTCGCCGGCAAACAGCGTCACCTGGAAGCCCTCGGGGACCAGCATCGTGCGGGCGGCTTCCAGCGGGGCCAGAGGCTTATCGGTCTGCGGCTCGGCGGCCTGTGCGTTTCCTGGCAGCACCAGCCAGAGCAAGAGACAGATGATCAGGTGAGTACGAGGAGAACGCGGCATGCTCTGAACCCGGGGGACCAATGGACCAGCCTTGCCATTGTGCGGCACGCGAAATCCGGGTTCAAGGGCAAGGCCTGCGGACGGCCTGTCAATCGGCTGCTTGCCTGGCTACGTCGCCTCACAGCCAGAGGTGCTTGCGCAGAAACTCAATTACGTCGCCGAACAGCACATAGCCCAGGCTGCGACGGCCACATTCGATTTTGGCAGTCACTTCGGCCCCGATCCGCGGGTCCGCGGGTTGCGGACTGGCGAGGGACACAAAAGCAGGTACGACCGTCCCTTCGCTTTCGGAAGAAACAGACCGGGTCGACAGGGATTCCAGATTCCCGTCGAAAGTCAATTCCGTGGCCGTGGCGAGCATGTAGCGCACGGGGAGATGCTCATTCTCCAGCCCCTTCTGTGCTTCCAGAATGTGCCCGACGCGGTTTTCGGGGATATCGAGTTCCAGGCGCCAGGTGCCTGAGGGATCCATCACTTCCAGCAAAAGATCTCCCTTCTTCACCGGCCGCTTTCGCAACAGTTCCTCGATTCGAAACGTGGCGACGACCCCGGTAATCGGTGCCCGCACCACAAGCGCCTCGACCTGCCGCGTCAGGATCTCCACCTGCTGTTCGGCCCCTTCGATTTCCACCTTGAGCTGTGCCAGTTCGCCGCTCAGTTTGATTTCTGTCGCCGAACTTTGGAGCGTCGCCGGCTCGATTAATTGAGCGGCAATGGCGAGGGCCTGCTTCCTTTTTTCCTGCATCATGCTGGTCTGCGCGAGCAACTTCCCCTGCAATTCCTCGTTCTTCATCCGGATCAGGAGATCCCCCTCGTGAACCTGTTGGCCGCTGCTGGCCAGCAGGTCGACGACTTCACCGTCAAAGGGTGCGAAAATGCTGCGACGGTCGATCGGCATCAGGCGTCCCTTGCCAACCACCCGGTAGTTCCATTGCACAAGTACCAGAATCAGGACCAACGCGAGTGTGGCCGCCAGACCGGCAGCGATTTGAGCCAGCCTCCGGCCCTTCAGCCGCGTCTTGAGATTTCCCAGAAACTGCCAGAGCGGCATCAGGAAAATCCCCTCATACGACTGCGCATTGCGCAGCGCCAGCCCGACAAACGGCGCCAGTCGGTCGAGGCGCGCGTCGAGGTCGGACGGCAGCGGTGTCTCGGAGATCTGTTCGACGATGAGCGCGCCGACCGGTTTTGGTTTCTTGAAAGCGTGACGCTCGATCTCGGGGCGGTCCTGCGATTCGGGTTCCTGCGGCTTGGGACCAAACAACGGCTGGATGATGACGACCCGCGACCGGCTTTCCAGCAGGTAATCGGCCAGCAACGTCTCGAACTGCGGCGGGAATTCCTGGGCCGCACCCGTATACGAAAACTTCTCGCCGGTGGCCAGCACCTGTTCGGTGAGCTTGGCCAGCATGCGAACGACGTTCGATCGGGCACTCACCGCCTGCAACCCGCTCGTGGCGCGAATCTTCGCCCGCGGTCCGTACTGCTCGGCCACAGCCACCCGGTCAATCCCCAGCAGCCGGCGCCCTTCATTGGCGGCGATGACGCTGACATCCTTCATCCGCCGACTGTCAAACAATTCGATCATCCAGGAGTCATCGGGGGGAGTTGCCGGTGGCGAAGCGGGGATCATTCCCGGCAGCGCGGGGTGGCCGACGGCCGGCATTCCCGGGGGCAACCCGCCTGCCCCTTGTGGCTGTTCGCTGGCCCGCGACTGCGCCAGAAAGGCCTGGACCAGATCGGCAGCCTCCTGCGCCGGGTGTGCCGGCTGCGCAGCGGCTGCCGGATGATTCCCCCGCAGCGTCGCAGGGGACGGAGTGGGCGCGGCCACCGGCGCCGGAAAATTGATCCAATGCCGCGCTGCCTGGCCGCAAGCCTGGATCAGCATCTCCAGTCGCCGGGGGCGTTCTTCTTCGGGCAGGTTGAGTCCGTCGAAAATCTGCACGACGCCGGCCACCTGGTGCTGGCGCTGCAGACCGGCCAGCAAGAGCGTCTGCTTTCGCGGCGCGGCGCCGGGAGTCTGCTCTTCGAGTTCGTAAGCCAGCCCGGCCCCCGTGTTGATCACTTCAGAAAAGGGCTGCTCGCACGCCGAGCGCATCGACGCATTCTCGAAGAACCCGGTCGTTTCCAGATACTGCGCCGCTTGCAGCGCCAACCGCCCCTCGCCATCACGCATCCAGATCGCTCCCGCGGCAGCCCGCAGCGCGAGCATGCACCGCTTCAGCAATTCCTGAAGGAATTCTGGTTCTGCCAGGGGCACCGCGGCAAGTTCGGCGATGCTCGAGGGAAGTTGCGGCTCTCCGGGAACGGGGCCGTTCCCGCCCGCAGGCGGATCGGAATTCATCGCGTCACAGCCGGAAATGGAAAGTGTGTCGATACCAGCGCCACACCCATTGCCAGGCGGAGCGATGCCCCACCAGGAAACGAGAGCGTCCGCGCATCCCGGCGCAGAGCGGGCCCGAATGCTCGTCGAGCAGGACAGTAGCTTCGTAGGCAACACTCGTCAATCGCTCCCGCCCCTGTGGATCAGTGACCGTGGGGAGCTCAAAGCTGGCCTTGGTCGTCAGGGTTGCCGGGGCAAATTCCGAATGCCGCTCGGCGATGGCGGCGATCGTGCCGTCGAAAACATTGTTGGGCAGATGGTCGAACTTGATCTCGACCTCCTGCTTGAGGGCGATGTCACCCCGGTCCGACTGATCGACCAGCAGCACCGCCTGAAAACGATCATCAGGCGCCACGCTGCACAATTGGGTACGCGGTTCAATCAGCGAGCCCAGGTTGTGCTGTTCGAGCGGCGTCCCGGACCAGGGGTGCAATTCCGAGGCAACCGTACCCCCCTCCTTCGGCTCCTTGACGCGCGGGGGCGTGACCACCGTCCCGGCGATCGGGGCGCGGATTTCGAGCAGTTGCAATTGCTGCCGGAAGTCGGCCAGTTGTCGCTCGAGCGACTGGCGCTGCTCCTCTGCGACCGCCACGCCGGCTGGATTATTGAGCAGTCGCTGCTTGTCGACCTCCACGAGCTGGGCCCGCTGTTTCGACAGGAGTTCGCGGTACTGGCGTTCCTTGTCGGGGTCGCTGAGTCGCATCATCAGCTCTCCCTGGGCCACCCGGGATCCGGGCCGGACGAGCAGCTCGGTCAGTGTCCCCGGAACGCTGGAATAGACGTGCACCACCCCGTGTGGTTCGATCAGGAACGGCGCATAGACGTGCAGCGGCAGGGGAATCGCGAGCGCAGCGGCGGCCACCGTGGCCACGACCAGCAGCGAACCGACGATCCGGCGGCTGCTTAACGGTTTATTCCGCGGCGTTCTGATGATGCGCACGACTCCGTAGACCAGGCTGCCGACAATTCCGGCCAGGGAGACCCATGCCAGCGTGACCCCGATGCTCTGCAATGCGTACGGTTTTAGCACAGTATATAAGAACAGCGTAATCCCAAACAGAACGATCCAGCGGTAGACGGTCGACGCGATGGCATACAAGACCAGCCACTCGCGCCCCTGCTGCGGCATGAACGCATCTTCGCGCGTTTCAATTCCCAGGCAGGTTCGGGCGAAGGCGTTCTGCAGCATCGTGCGGGCCTTTTCCGCCAGATTGGGGATCTCCAGAAAGTCGCTCAGCATGTAATAGCCGTCGTAGCGCATGAGCGGGTTGGCGTTGAATATCACCGTCGAGATCGAGGAAATGAAGAAGACATTCAGGCAGATGTGATGCAGTAGCCCGGCCTTCGTAAACCACCAGGCGAACAGCGCCAGCGACGAAAGCACCCCTTCGACCCACATCCCGGCTGCGCCGATGGCGATCCGGTGCCATTTGTTCTTCATCATCCACGAGTCGCTCACATCGCAGTACATCGTGGGACTGAATACCAGCACGATCACTCCGATCTCATGGCATTCGCCACCGAAATGGTGACACGTCAGTCCGTGCCCCAGTTCGTGGAAGACCTTCATCGCCCCCAAAGTGAGGTACAGGTAAATCAGGTTGGGCCAGCCGAAGAACTGCTGGAACTCGGGAAGGTTCTGCTGGAAAGTGCTGAATTGGGTCGCCAGGAGCAGGTAGGCGGCGGCGACCAGCGCGACGTGCGTTGTCACCGCCCAGGGATGGAATGCCCATCGAAAATAGGGATACAGCCAGACCAGCGTCCGCTCGGGATCCCAACCCGGGAGCCGGATGCTCAGAATGTTCTGCGCCGCCGACAGGATCTTTTTCTTGCGCGCCTCGCGGCGGCGTTCGAGCATTACCTTTCCCTGCCCGGGGCGGCTGCTGTAGACGAGCCCTTTCGTGTGCAGGTCGACGACCACCATTTGCAAATCGCCCAGCGTGGGCCGGACGTAGGGGAACTCCAGCAGGAGCTGGTCGCGAACGTCTTCCAGGCTGCGCGTACCGTCCAGCAGTTCGAGAACTCGGTACTGCTCGGCTCCCAGCCGGTAGTACTTGAGAGAGACCGGGTCTTTAATGACGAAATAGGCGCCGTTCAGAAAGTCGATCCGTTCGACTGCCAGGTCGGCCCGTTTGTGCAGCGGGACAGTTCGCCGCGTCGACGGCTTCAGGCTGGAAGGCGCGTGAATCATCGACCGTTCACTCGCCCTGCGACGGGGTGATGGTCATGGTCGCTATCAAACCGGTGCGCAGCATGTCGTCGACATTCTCGACTTCAGCCCAGACGCGAACCTTGGGGTCCACCGGCGTGGCTCTGACGTCGATGAACACCAACCGGCCGGGAAACGATTTCGCGGCCCCCACCCCGCGCAAATCGGGAACATCAAGCTGAACGCTGACCGCGTTCCCGGCCCGGAGGAGAGTCGCGTCCCGCAGCGACACGTGCCCTTCCACTTTCACTTTGTTGGTGTTCACCAGCTCGATCACCAGGTCTCCCTGCTTCACCGACCCGCCTTTGGACAGCAGCACGCGCGTCACGAATCCGTCGAACGGGGCATCCAGCCGGTACGTATCGAGCTGCGCCGATGCTTCGTCGCGCTTCAGCACGGCGATGTTGCGGTTGTGCTTCGCCTTCTCGACTTCGAGTCGCGATTTGTCGACGGTCAAGGCGGCCCGTTTCACCTCGACGCCCGGAACCGTGCCGGGAATCCGGTGGTTCGCTTCCTCAATTTTTTCCAGCTCTGTCTCGGCCACTTTGAGGGCTGATTCGGCGTAGTCGATATCGACTTCGCCGGCAACGGCCGTTTCGACGGCCACGGCCAGTCCGGCGCGGGCCACGTCGTCTTTGAGCACAGCCAGCATTTGCCCCTCCTGGACCCGGTCCCCCTCCTGAACCGCCAGGGTTCCGAGGATTCCCGGCCGCTCAAACGACAGTTTGGATTCCTTGAGCAGCATGACGTTGCATTTTTCGACGCGGATCGGGCGTAGATTCTTCCCGGCGTCGGTCGGTGGCTTGCCGGGATCGGGCCATGCCAGCGCCGTGGCGGCGGCCGCGAGCATCACGAGTGCGCAACTCCAGAACCAGCGGTGGCGAACGATCGATCTGGACATCATTTCCTCCGAAAGCGTCTGTTACTGCTGGGTACTGGTCGCAGCGGGCAGCTTGGGTTCGCCCGCCGCAGAACCGGTCTCGGCATCCCTGGGGGGGAGTCGCCGCTCGACCCGCGACACGTCGGCCGAGGGAGTCAATTCATTCGGCAGTTCGAGCAGATCGGGTGCATCCTGGAACGGAGGCGGACCGGCTTGTCTGGGTACCATCGCCGCCGGCTCGTGATGCACAGGATCAAACGAAAATGCGTCGAGGGCCTGGCTCCGCGCCCGGGCGATCCGGCTGGCTCCCAGTTTGGCCTCGGGATCCCAATCCCGTTCCGCCATATGCACGTGATTGTATTCCAGCAATGTCCCCTGTCGCAATTGCAGCTCGGCCAGCGTCTTATTGTATTCCACTACGCTGCGATAGAAGGAGACTTCGGCAATTGTCAGCCGATTTTGCGCCTGCAACACCAGATCGAGCGGCTTGCGCTGCACGTCGTAGTCATTCCTGGCCGCGTCGAAATTGTCGGCCGCTGCCTGGCGGCGGTTATAGTTCGTCTGCATGTTCTGATACCAGTAGGCGACCGCCTGAAAGGTGGCCCCCAGCTCGTGGCTGACTTCCAGTTCCTGAGTGTCGAGAGTTGATTTGGCCTTTGTCAGCCGCAGCTCGGTGTTCCGCACCTGGGCGTGAGCGTTTCGCAGGCCGAGCGGCACGGCGAACTGCACACCGACGTTCCAGCCGGTCTGCTGTCCCGAGTACAGGTTGGCGGTGTAGTTCTGCAGCGTATCGGCGACTGTGCCAGTCGTTCCATTGGGTGCAAAGAGACGGCGCCCGAAACCGTTGATCTCGTAATTCGAAACCAGGTTGAGCTGCGGCCGGTTGAGGTTATTGGCCGCCTGCAATTGCAGCTCGAGACTCTTGATATTCCATTTCTGCTTGCGCAGTTCCTGCCGGCGGGTGAACGCGGTGGCCAGACTCATGTCCCAGTTCGGAACCATCTGGGCGATACTTGGCTCATCAGCGGGTCGAATGATTCTTCCGTCGTTGGTGGGGAGGCCGCAAATCCGGCGCAACTGCAGTTCGACTCCATAGATTCCCTGCTCGCCGCCACGACCGGCCGGCCCAGCCAGCGCCGCCTCGACCCGCGCTCGGGATTCAAAATAGGCCTCCCGGGCCTGGGCTTCTTCTGCTCGCCCTCCGCCGGGCAATCCGGATCCCGCTTTGGCATTCACGGTTTCCCACAACTTGCGGGCCGCGTTCTGCGCCGAAACCAGACTGTGATAATTCTGGTAAGACAGATACAGCTCCCAGTACAGGTCTTCGACGTCGTGGACCATGTTCCGGACCTGAGTCTCGAAGTCGATGAGCGACATATCGGTGTTGATCCGCGCAATGACGACTCCCTGGTTCAAGCCCGATACGCCCTGAATGCTGTTGGCAATCGGCCCCGAAATGCGGGCAAAGTCCGTTCCCGCTCCGGCCAATAACGGCTGGTTGTAAGTGAACTGGACATTTCCGGTAAACAAAGAATTGAACAGCTGGAACGGTTGATTGCTGGAATTGTACGTCCAGGTCTGAGCGAGCCCCGCCGTAGCCCCATAAGCCATGTTCTTTGTCAGCGAGATCACCCCTTGCGACGTATCCTGGTTGAGAGGCGTTCCCGGTGGAATGCCGCCGGATGTAATCGGGTTATTCTGCAGAGTGGAGTTCGATCCAAAGTTGAGATTCGTCGACAGGATCGGGTCGAACACCGACAGGGCCGACTCGACTCCGCGCGTACCGAACAGAAACCCCGTGTCGCGAATTGCCGGATCGTAAATTGAAGTGATGCTGTCCGGACTCAGGAGCAATTGATTTCCCGGCGAGAGAAAGTCATTGCGAGTGCGGGCGACGCGATTGTTGATCAATGCCAGGTGGATGGCTTCCACCAGCGACAGATCCCAGATTTCGTCACGCTGCCGATCGGCGATGGTCCGCGGCTTCAGAGCCGGCCCGTATGCTGAGGTCGTCTCTTCGGGTTCCGGGGGCGTGACAATCTTGAACTGCGGATCAACGACCTCTTCCGGCTCAGGATCGCCCAGGTAATGGATCCTCTTCTCGCCGACCGAGCAGCCCTGCGGACCGAGAGCGCAGGCCAGCATCAGCAGCCAGACCAGCGCCTTTCGGCCGGTTCGGGACAATAATTTGAATGTAGCCGCTCGGCGCAAAAGTCACCGCGAGCAAAACGCAGTATCCCCCCTGCGTAAAGACTCATCTCTCGTTATCGGAACAGACTTCCAAGAACCTTTAATCCGAATATTTTGACAGCGGTACATGGGAAACATGGAGATTTTGGGTGGTCTTCACGGGCGCATTGCAGACACGTCCAATTCGAGTACACTGACACCCCATGAGTCAGCCGACGCCCAAAGTGTTCTCGACAACAAGTCGAATCTGGTATGCGATTCGCGCCTGCTGACGTTCTTGACACTTCAGAAGAAATCGTCGGATGTTGGTCGCATGAAGTTCGATTGTCCGGTGTGCCAGGCCACCCTCGACGTGGCCGATGATCGCTCGGGTGAGCAGATCTTTTGCCGCGGTTGCGGAACGGCGATCACTCCCGACGTTTCGTCGGAAATTGATCAGACTGAGACATCTCTCGACGGCGCCGCCCCCGAAACGAAGATTTGCCCGATGTGCGGGGCCACGATCAAAGCCATCGCGCGCAAGTGCCGATTCTGCGGAGAGGACGTGGTCGGTATCCAGGGAGCAGACAGCCGGCCGAGCCACGGTGTCTGGCGTGACGGAAATCTGCTCGTCATGACGAAAGGGGCGCAGCTACCCTACGTCTGCGTGAAGACAAACCAGCCGGCCGAACTCTGGCTGCGGCGCAAACTGTACTGGCATCCTTTCTGGATCTATCTGCTCATCCTCTTGAGCCTGTGGATTTATATCATCGTGGCCCTGATCGTCCGTGAGAAAGCCGACATCCAGGTCGGACTCTGCCAGGAACAACGCGCGCGTCGGCGCTGGGCGATCGCGGGCGGATGGCTCGCCGGTTTGCTGGGGTTGGTCCTGGTGATTGCCGGCATCGCCAATCCGCAACTGAACAACGTCGCGTGGCTCATGGGTATTCTGGGCTTGCTCTTATTCATCACAGGCGCGATCGCCGGCAATATTGTTGCGCGCATCGTCGCGCCGACGCGAATCACCAAGCGCTTTGTCTGGCTGAAGGGAGTGAACCTGTCGTACCTCGGCGCGCTGCCGGCCTTTCCCGGCGAAGACTAGCTCGCTGGGCGGAAGGGCAGCCTGGACCAGGCCCGCCAGCGTTGCACCCTTACTTCCAGGCCGACTTGAGTTCAATCACTTTGAGCGACCGGATCTTTGCCCCGCGGCCAATCACTTCGGGGCGGACAGACTGTTCGCCGATGTCGAGGACACCGCCGACCGAGAGGGCGACCTGGCCATGGTTGGCGAAGATCTCAATGGATCCTCTGTCAACCAGGATATCGAGAGTGATCTTTCCATCGACCGGGGCCATCGGCGCTTTCACGTTTCGGCAGACCAGTTGGTTGTGCGTTGCATCGTAACGCACGGGGACTCCGCGGACGACAAACCCGACCGCGTCAGCGCCTCCCGGTTCGATTTCGGCGACGATGCGGAACAACTCCCCACGCACACCAACCAGGGCCTTCTCGTCCGCCGTCAAGTCCTGGTCAGCCCAGCGATGCTCTGCTCCGTACAATCCGGCCAATTCGCGAACAGGTTCGGCACTCAGCCGAGGGCCATCTGCTGTGCGGCGGAGTGTGAGTTCCACGGGTACCGTCATCTGCTGGTTGAAGGGGGATCCGGGAAACTCGATCCCCTGGCCCCAGCCAATTTGAATCCGTCGCCCATCCGGCGCGTTATTGAACGATTGCGCGGCGTAGAAGTTGCCGTGCCAGAGCTGCAACCGGTCGGTTTCAGGCGTAAACTTCCGGCCGTCGAACGCACCGAGCACATATTTTCCGTCGGCTGCGTACAACACCCAGCGGCTTTCCCCAGGCTGTCCATCAATTGATGCTTCGAACAGATCGGGGCATTCGAAGTACCCGTCAATTCGACTCTGGAATTTCCAGGCCTTGAGATCAGCCGACGTGTGAAACGCAATCTGCCGCCTGCCTTCGTGTTCATCGTAGACCGCCATCACCCAGCTCTGCGACGGCTCGTGCCAGAGAAGTTTGGGGTCGCGCCCGGCGTGTTTGACAACTGGATTGCCAGCAAATTCGAACCACGTCCGACCGTCGTCATTGCTGAAGACGATGCACTCGCCGCGGCCAGTGCTCGTAAAGGCGGCGACGAGCACGTCACGGGTTCCCGTTTTGAATCCCGACGTGTTGCGGACGTCAACGACGGCGCTTCCTGAAAAGCACATGTCGTCGTACCGCGGCGGCGAGAGGGCAATCGGCAATTCCTGCCAGTGCAACAGGTCGCGACTGACGGCATGCCCCCAGTGCATGTTCCCCCAATTCCAGCCGTACGGATTGTGCTGGTAATAAAGATGCCACTCCCCGCGCGAATAGACCAACCCGTTGGGATCGTTCAGCCATCCGCGGCGCGAAGTGAAGTGAAACTGCGGCCGTGCCGGCTCCGAATACAACGTATCGGCCGCGGGAACCTCGTCTCCCTGCTCAATGGCCTCCAGTGCCTTGGAATCGGTTGCCAGGCGATCGACCTCAATGGCCAGCCGGCGGCCCCGGAAGCGGGCCACATCACACCAGGCCTGAAAATCGGCCGACCCTTCCGCCAGCTCAATCTCGAATTCGTTGACCACCCGCCCGTCGTCGACCAGTTTCATCCGCACCTTGCGACCTCCGGTTTTCACCGGCAGATACAGGTAGCGGCGCTCAACCAGCAGTTCCCTCCGAGCCGGTCCATAACTCTGGGGTTGATCGCTCTGGACAATCTGGTCAACATTGATGTGCCCCCAGCCCCCCTGACGATCATCGACGATCTCGATCACGGCCGTCTTCCCCGCCAGGTCACTGACGTCCCAGCTCGACCAGTCGAGCGCCTCGCTCCCTCCGGCTCGATCGTTGGGACCTGTGGCGGTACGGACAATCTTGCCATCAATCATCAGGTTCAGGCAGGTCTGCCCCGGGTACTTGCCACCGCCCACGAGAAAGTTGATGTGCCGTCGCTCAACGACAAACGGAGGCGACGTGAGCTTGCCTCGCGCGTCGTCCCCTCCCACGAAGCTGTTGACCAGTCCCTTCCCGAGGAAGCCGCTGACTCCCATCTGTCCCGGCAATGTCCCGCGGGCCGGCTTCGTGCCAAACGCGCTCCCCGCGACTTGCCAGGCCCCGTAATCGTCCCCCTCGAAATCGGCGATCAGGAGATTCTCCCGATCGGCGGCTCCCAGACCCGTGGCACACAAAGCCAGGCTGATCGCGACAAACTGAAAAATGGCAGGCATGCAACGGGTCCAATTGCGGGCGGAAACGTCGAAATACAGATGGCACCACCATAACACCCGCCACGCCAAATCGCGACAGTCCGAGCGACCAAAGCCGCTGACCCTGGAATTCCATATTCAGGCCCCTGACCGGGTCCGACAATGCCCGCTGGAATCCCGCCAGCAGCCTCAACTTCGGCTTTTCGAAAAAATCCCTCCCTGATAGATTTCCGCCGTTGCAATTCGTCGGAATGTGTCATGCAACCGTGGGCCCGAAACGTATGTCGTCCTCATTACAAACTTGCGTTCAATCCGATGGGCCAGGTTCCAGCCCCACCGCCAGCGCCGCGGCGCGATGGCAACTGGTCATGTGGCTGCTGGTCGCCGCCTGCGCTCCATGGGCCGTGCATCGGGCCTGGGCCAACGGTGGCACTGACCTGCCAGGTTTTCGAGCTGCCGGCCAGTTCGTCCTCGACCATGCCACTCGCCACCCCCGTTCGGTCCTGTATCGCTATCTCCCGTCGCTCGACGCGGCGGCCATCGTCTTGACCTCAGGACCAATCAGCGCCGTCGCGACAGTCTGGTACCTGCTCAACGCGGGT
>Ga0137463_1000065_pt1 | contig 46112 bp, 35 predicted proteins | sample EasRivERMGT800_2_FD_102333 | JGI IMG/M metagenome (GOLD analysis project Ga0137463, IMG submission 102333) | Soil microbial communities from meander-bound floodplain in the East River, Colorado, USA - East River MetaG ERMGT800_2 | ecosystem: Environmental > Terrestrial > Soil > Floodplain ...
CGACCACGCCCTTCGCACGGCTCAGGGCGTGCCACCCGGTGCCCCACTTTGGCGTTGCGAGGGACAATGTTTGAAGTCAGCTCAAAATGTGATGTGTAGATACCTATGCCCTCTGGGAGAGGGCCGGGGTGAGGGCGTCTCGTAAACAGTACTGCGATCACCCCGCAGGCGCAACCGCATGTTTAGCCGGAAGGCGCAGCCGCCCGCGGTGATTTGCGCGGGTACCAGCATTCCTCCGGCGTCACCGCGGCAACGGTGCGCGTGAGCAGGACGAGTCCGATCATGACGGCAGCCCCCACTCCGGCGGAAAGCAAATCTTCATTGGTGAACAAAAATGAGCGGCTATCAAAGCCCAGGATAAAGACGAACAGCAAGACGCCGCATACTAGCCCGACGTTCTTCACCTCATTGCTTGAGCCGCGACATCGCGGAGGCCAGATCTCGCTCATGCGTGAACGAGCCAGTCCGGAATCGATCCAGACGGGTATTCGATGGCGCGAGGCGAAGCGCCATCCGACCATCGCGAATGCGAAATGGAAGGCGATTCCCGCCAGCAACGCCGCCGGTACCTTCCAGTCGGTTGGGCCGTGCCACCGTGCAAAAGACTCGCATACGGTGAGCGCCAGACTGGTCGCCGCGACGACTCCCTTCAACACACCGCGCGACAGGCAGAACGAGAAGCACGCGGTCCGGCGACCGAGATGCGGGTCGCGACGCAGAAGCCAGAATGCGGTAAGAACTTCGCGACAGGCAAATCTGGCGTAGGCAATCGCTACTGCCAGTGCGACCAACGGAGCCAAATCTCGCGCGGTGGCGATGAGCAGGAACAGGCCCACAAAGGACAAGCCCAGAAACCAGGCCGGCTCCGGCTCCGGCCGGAAGAGTTCTCTGCAAGACTGTTCGGATCGAGCGGACATCGTTGCCTTGGTCTGTTCGTCAGACGGATGCCTGAAGTGTACCTCCGTCCTGTGGACGGGTGAATCCCATTCAGCGAGCGCTGTGACGCGCCTGTGACGTCTGATCGCCGAGTCGTCAATCGCCTTTGGGCTTCTCGACGATTAACCTGACCGGCTTCGACCGGGAGACGATCAAGTTGTCAAGATCCGTGGGGTCCGCGAAGTCTGCGATGCTGAATTCGTTGTGGTAGAGCAGCGTTACTGAGTATTCGCCCGGGGTGGTAATTTCAACGAAGCTCGACATGGGGATGGCGTTTTCGGACCTTTCGCCGTGCTCGTTGAACCGTTCTGTATAGATGCCCCCACCGACAAATGAGTGCCATTGGCGAGCAGAAACAATGTTGCCGACGGAGTCCTTGACTTCCAATCGCCAGTGGGATTCCCGACCCGACCGATCACCTCCACAGCTTCTCATCCGCAGGGGGACGCGGTCCACGTCAGCCGATCGACGAGCGACGACGAAGATTGGCAGCTTGCCAGCCTGGGCCGTCACTGCGTCCCGTAAGTTGACCCTGGTCGCAAATGGAGCAAGTGTCTCGGCGTCCCGTGCCTTTTTGACTCTCCAGCGAAGACTGGCGACATGCTTCTGCAAACGCTCGACGACTGACTTTTGCTCGGTCCAGGCGGTGGGCGAACTTTGCGCATCAATCTTTTTGAGCCGGTCCGTTGCAAAGGCGACGCAGTTTGATGACAGCTGAAACTCTGCTTCGAGCTGCTTCGATGATTTGGCCGACCCATTTTTGACAGCCTCGAACGTTTCCGACGTGGGAAAGAAAAGGGGAGGCAATTCTTCCATGTCGAGAGCCCACAGCACTTCGATCTGCAACGGGTCGGGCTTGTTCTGGACTCGGCGCAGTGCAGTTACGAGTTCGAGATTTTGCTGGTGATGCCTCACGATGCGATTTTGCCACACCCACGCATCGAGCTGCCGATCATGATCGATCCGCTCCAGCGCTGCTTCGGCTCTCTTGAGAAGTGTCGGGCGCTGTTGCAGCCTTTCGGAAAGAAGTGCCTCAACTTCCGGTCCGCCACGCTTGATGAACTGCTGGAGAATCGCTTCAAAGTGATCGGTCCTGAGCCGTCGGCTGGAGAAATACGGGAGCGAATGTGACTCATCCAGGCGCCTGGCGAGCTCCGGGAGCGATAGCTTTGTCAGATCGACCTCCGGCGCGTCGCGATCATCCGGCGGAGCGAAACCGACGCACGCAAATGCGAACACAGCGGCGGCAAGCAGTCCGTTCATCGCAGCACCCTTCCGCATCGTCGAGGCGAGCCCATTCCGGGAGTGTACATCTCCCCGGTGCGTCGGGCGATTTCCAGCCACGGCCCCGGGCCGTTCGTCGCTCGACGGCTATTCCTTCGCCGGCGTTTTCCCAGAGTCCTTCTCAGTTTCGGCCGTGTAGAACAGCTGACCGATTTCGCCGCTTAAAAAAGACAGGAACCGCTCCTTGAATTCGGAGGGGAACATCGTCTTCGGATCAACCGTCCCCCTGATCGGGAAAATCGAATTGGCCGGCTTTGTGTAAATGACCTGCCCATCTTTTTTGTTTTCGTCCATCTTCACGACGTTGATGATGCACTCGGCCCGGCCACGGAAGAGATGAGCCTCGGCACGCCCCTGGAACAGGTCGGATTTGTTCTCATTCTGCAGACCGAAATCCTTGACGTCGATGTGCACGACGAAATCGGCGTCGAATGCTGCCCCGATCTCGGCCGTCTTTTTCCATTCCGTATTCTGGGCCAGCCAGGCAGAGACCCGATCGGGATCGACAACGTTGATCTTGTTGATACTGAGTTGATAGGCCACGGTTTTCGCAAGCTCGAAGTCGATCGCATCGTGGTCTAACTTCAGTTCATTCGAGGCCGTGCAATAGACAACCGTGGTCTTCTTCCTGCCGCTCAATGACTGCCTCGTTTTCGATTGAAAATCGGATTTGGACTTCGATGATTCGCCCATCCATTCATTGAGAGAAGAAAAGGCTCCGATCACCGTCTGGTAGAAATCGAAATCAAAGTCGTCTGGAACAATGCTCGGATCCTTGGCCTCCAGGCGTGACATGTCGGCCAGAGAATCAGCGATGTAGATGAGATGAAACAGGCAACCGAAGTTGTCCCTCCCGTTTTCTGAAGGGAAGGCCTTACAAATCGTGTCATCCGCCTGAACAATTGCTCCAGTCCAATGCTCGGCGAGCAGTCTGGGAATCCATTTTCCCTCGAGCCTGACGAACTCCACGTCATCCGACTCCGATTCGTGAGCCAACCCGTCCCGACGGATCCCGACGACGGCGGAATCCGCCGTCGATGTTTTGACCGCGATTGCGACCTTGAGGGCCTTCTCGAAGTTGTGCCCCAGATCCACGTCCATGAGTGTGGCCAGCGAGGATAAATCCGGAATGAGCGTTGCGCCTTCGGCTCGCAGAAACTCGCCAATGTCAACGGTCTGCAATTGTCCGAGGAGGTCAGGGTCGCTCTTTGAGAGCCGTTCCAGCAACGCGATCAGGGACTCGTACGATTTAATTTGCCGGGCCGCCGATTCGTCATCACGTACCGACTCGCCCAGTGCCGCGACGTCCTCTTTGAGCGAAATGCGGAAAAGCTTGGCCCACTTACCGGCGATCTGTTGCGACCAGCGCCACGCCGCCGGATTCAGGCGCTTCGCCGCCAGATGGACCAGATCGTTGAGATCGCGCTGATAGCTGGCCGGGAGCGCGTCCCACACGGCGTCGAGCCGGCCCTCCTGCAGACCGAGCACAACCGACCTTACCGCACCATCGGCGGTGTCTGGGATGGTCGAGGGGCGCTGGCCCGATTCGGCCTTCGGCTGCACAAAGGCCGGCGCGGCTGGCGCGCCGCGGCGAGAATCGTTGTCTTTCGGTTCCTCGTCGCGAGGCGCACTAATCGCGGCGAGCGGCGGAGCCGTCTCGCCGGAACACCCTGCCACTCCAAGGACCAGACTGATCGCCAGCCAGCGGACCTTGTTCACGCATCGCAGCATGGATGACCTCCCTGTTCTCCATGAGACTTACTTCACGCCGGGCCGAATTGTACGACGCGTGTCCAAATGAGGATAGACCGAGGTTTGCCGGGCGGTGTGGACCACTCTGGGAAAATGCGCGTAGACAAAGCGACCTATTCGCGGCGCGTATCGGCTTCATCCTCTGGGCGGATGGTCGGCGTGGGGTCAATCGTCACAAAAAACCTTGCATCCCGGCAAGGCATCGCGCAGTTCCGTGACTGCCGCGTATGTCACCTCGGTTTGCCGGAGCCCTAATGCTCGCAACCGGGGCAGGCTTTTCAAATGCTCAAGTCCGACATCGGTCACGCGGGTGTTGTTCAGCCACAGCCCTTCCAGCGTTGCCAGTCCCGCCAGGTTCGGAAGACCAGAATCGCTGATGTGCGTGTTGTCGAGGATCAGCTCCGTCAGCATTGTGAGCCCGGTCAGATGCGCCAACCCCGCGTCGGTGATGGATGTGTCGTCGAGCGAGAGCGATTCCAGGCGGATGAGCCCTGCCAGATGCGCGAGCCCTTGATCGGTGATACGGGTGCTCTCGAGCGATAAGGTCTTCAGGCTGGCGAGCCCATTGAGGTTTGCCAACCCCAGATCGCTAACCTGCGTATTGTTCAGGCTGAGTTGAGACAGATGCCTCATCCCCTTGAGATGCACGAGACCCGAACCAGATACTTGTGTCCGCTCAAGGGCCAGGCGTTCCAATTCGGTCAGGTTTTTCAAATGCCCCAGGCCTCTGTCGGTGACCATCGTGTCGCTGAGCTCGAGCGACTTGAGGTTGGTCAGGTTCTCAAAGTGTGCGAGGCCTTCGTCGGTCACCGGCGTGCCGATCAGTGACAGCTCAGCAAGACTTTCCATGTCGCGCAGGTATGCCATACCTGCATCAGTCACCGCCGTCATGTCGAGATCAAGTTCGCGCACCGCGTCCAGCCCCGCCAGCCGCGACAAGGTCGCGTCATTCGCGGCGGTTCTGCGCAGACTGACCGAGCCAATGACATCGAACGGCAGCATCCGTTCTTCGCCGATTGTATCGCGCAGCCAGTCCGCTACTCCCCACGGGGAACCGCGGGTGTATTCTCGCCCGAACCAACCCTTCACTCGCCCAATCTCGCGAATCGCCGCGTGCTGCCGATAAGCCGGCACCGCAATCCACAACGCGCCACCGATGAACAGCATGACCATCAACGCCACAAACATTCGCAGCGACAGCGGAATCCAGCGCCTGGGGCGCGGCGGCTTGGCTGTTTCGGTTGTGGCGAAAACTGCGGTGGACATGTCGGTATTGTATCGGCCTGAAAACAAGTGGCGAAAACCAGATCCCTACGAGATTCAGCGATTCACATGAAACCGGTCCCGGGTTGACCCAGCCACGGAGGCCACCGAACGAGATCGCGATCATCGCGTACAACCAGCTTCCAGACGCTGGCATTCGGCAGATGCTGTCTCAGATCGGCCACGCCAGCATCGCTGACCTGCGTGCGGGCAAGATGCACGAGTTTGAGTCTCGCGAGTGATTTCAAATGAGCCAAACCAGCGTCGGTGATCCGCGTTTCAGAGAGGCTGAGCTTTTCGAGAGCGCGCAGGCCCTGCAACTGGGCGACGCCGGCGTCTGTGATTTGAGTCCTGTCGAGGATCAGATCCTCCAACTCAGTCGAACTCCGGATGCACGCCAGTCCAGTGTCTGTGATTTGAGTTCCGTCGAGGTAAAGTGTTTTCAGATGCCTCAGGCAGCCGAGGTGACCCATGGTTTCATCAGACGCTTTGGCATTGCCGAGACCGACCTCCACAACCCTGTCGAACAGCCTCAACTGTTCAGTGGCGAGCCACGGCTGCAGCCACTTCGGGCAATCGGGTTCGCTCCCGATTTTGCCCCCCAGGCGCTCGATCTCGCGAATGGCGACCTGCTGCCGGTACATCCGCAGGCCTTCCCAGGCAGTGAGCGCAGAAAGGATAGCGAGGAGCGCCAGGAACATTCGCAATGACAGCGGAATCCAGCGACTGGGGCGTGGAGGCCGGGTTGGTTCGGATGTGGTGGATGTTGCGGTGGTCATGCTGTCGAAACTCATGGATAGCGCGTCAGCCAGCTCACCAGATCATTCGAATGTGAAGTGGGTCCTGATCATCGAAGTCGTATTCCAATCGGAAGCCGGCTCGGTTGCGAAATGGTTTGAGACCCTCCTCGGTCACTTGGGTGTCTCCCACGTCAAGCTCCGTCAGATGCTTGAGTTGCCGGAGCTGCGCGAGCCCGGCGTCAGTCAGCCTGGTCTGGAACAGGCGCAGGGTTTCCAACTTCTGGAACCCCGCGACGACCTCCATGCTTTCATCCGTAATTTGTGTGCGGCTGAGAAGGAGGACCTCTAAGTTTTGGAGCGGCCGAAGGTTCTTGAGGCCGGCGTCGCTGATGCGTGTGTCGCGTAAGTATAAGCGCTTGAGATTCACAAACCGGGCGACAAACCGGAGATCTTCGTCGGTGGGATCCTCCGTTCCGACATCGTTTCGTTCCCCCGACAGGTTGCTGTTAACTCTCATGCCCGGACCGTTGTCCAGCCAGACTTCTTCGACGACCAACGTGTAGTCGATGAGCCGCTGAGCTGGCAGGCACTGCCTGATCCAGTTTGGTCCCAGTCCCCTTGTACTCGGGGGAGATCCATCCGGGAGCAACTGTACGAGCCAGTCGGGTGCATGGCGGCGACACCTGACTGTGCCACCGAGTCTCTCGACGACGGTGATGGCTTCCATCTGCCAGCGATAGTGGAGCTGCAGCGACACCAGCCAGATCGTGGCAGCCGCTCCAGCCACTGCCAGCATTGACGCGAAGAGCTTTAACGACAGCGGGATCCGGCACCGGCGGCGCGGCGGCTTGTCTGTCGCGGTTGCGGCCTGTGAGATCGCGGTGGACATTCCAGGATTTTACCCCTCGCGTCCGGCGGAATGACAGAGCGATGTGGAACGACGTTGTGTCGCCCCGCTTGCTGACAGGGGGGCATCGGCTACGGGCGGCTGCGCCTTCCGGCTCAACGCAGAGTTTATCGACGCAGACCCCTCACCCCGGCCCTCTCCCGCAAGGGGCGAGGGAGCTTTTTGAGGGAGGTCGCTTCGTGACTCAGCGCACGTTTCATGTCTCGGAATTCTCACAAATTCCGCTACGGGAATCGACCACGTGTGCGGCTCTAATCCCCTTCGGCGAGGCGCGTGCGGATCGTGCGCTTCATCGGGATCTGCTGGTCTTCCAGAATGCCGGTGATCAGCACCACGTCATCCACCAGGAACTGGCCGCGCTCTTTCACGACCATGAACCGCGCGCCGTGGCGCTTGTTGCCGAAGAGTACCTCGGCAGTGTCTTCGGCGCGGTTGATTTCCGCGAGGGGCATTTTGAAGAACGTGTTCGGGTCGACGTCAAACCGGGGAGCCCGCTGAAAGTGATTCCAGGCGTAGCGCGAGAAGTCGCTCGACGAATTCCCACGGACCAGGTCCATGTTCGATTGATGCAGCGCCATTGTGAACCCCACGATCGGGACGAGAATCTCCGCCGTCGATTTCATCGATTCGGGCCAGCCCGACGCAGGGGTCAGGAGATCGTCCACCAGGATCCTTCCCCCTTCGTCACGCAACAGATAGGTGACCGGCGTGTCTCCCTGCTCCAGAATGATTTCGGTGAGCGAGCCTTTGAAGCGGGTCGCCACGATCTGCGGCCGGACAGCCGGCAGCCGGGCCGTCGGCAAGCCGGAAAGGTGCGCTGCCGTCGCGTGTTTCCAGACCCGTTCGTTGAAGTCGTGCGTCGAGTTCCTGGCAAGAGCCTCGATATCGCCGGCCGCCAGGGCCGCGCTGAAAGCTTCCATCGTCGCCTGGGCGGTAAACAGCGAGGAGAGGCGCTTGTCCTGCGAGCTGGCCAGATCGTAAATCGTGACTTCGTCCACCAGGAACCGCGGGGTCTCGTGCAGGCGCTGGATCTGCTGCTGCTTGAGGCTCAACGTCAGTTCTTCCTGGCCCGAGCGGACGACGAACGTCGCCCGCGTGCCGTCGAGCTTCACGTCGAAGTCGGTGAGGACCGGTCCATTGTTCCCGGGGAGCTGCACCTGGGCCAGATCGGCGGCGGCCAGGCTGCCGTCGAAGAACCCGTTCGTGCAGAGCTGCTGCAGGGCCCGTTTGTCGGACGTGCGATAGGCCGCGTCGAATTTGAGGGCGGTGGACATGGCGGCGGCGACGAGCCGCGCCGAGGCGATGTCTTCACCCGGCCGGCGCGATTTCACCGCCACGTCGTCGAGCAGCCAGCGCTGACCGTCGCGGCGGAAGCGCATGACGAGGTCGGCATTCATCTTGGCGATCGAGAGTTCGGCCGTTTCGTCGCCGATCCGCTCGTCTCCCTGGATCTTGGTCGTGTCGGCCAGGTCGGCGGTGACCTTGTGGGCGAAATTGGCCACCTGCCCCTGCGTCAATGAGCTCATCGCTTCGCCAAACTCGGGAGTCGCGGCGGCGATGATCTGCTCGCGCGAGCCGGCTTTCCAGGCGGCGAGCGATTCCTGAAGGTTCAGGAGCACCGCCAGCCGCGTGGCGATCGATTTGTTGTTTTCGATGTCGTCCTTGCTGAGGAACATGTCGTCGACGACCCACTTGCCCGATTTTCCGTCGGGGATCAGCGTGAAATACAGCTTGTGCTTATCTTTGCCGACGATCGTCGTGACGCGCTTCTTGATCACTTCCTTGTCGTCGTCTCCCTTGATGTCCTTGACGCTGACCACTTTGGGCATCCCTTCGGGGAGGTCGATCATCTTGAGGGCACTGAAGGTATCGTCCCCCTTGACCGCCTTGCTCTCGAAGTCGTTGGACGACTCCTTCTTCATCCGGGCCAGGTCGTGCTCTTTGATGCTCTCGGCAAAGCGGTGCACGACGCGGCTTTCCGTCATGTGTCCGCAACCGGGAGCCGACGAGGCAATGCACGCGCACAGCAGCGAGGGGAGGAACTTGCGCATCGGACGGACCTTCCTTGGCGGTCGGACGATACGGCGACAAACAACTGCCGCCGGCGGTTCGGAATGAGGTGAGGGACTTTCGGGAAGATGAGAGAGGGGGGGCTTGTCGCAGATTTGGCAGGGAGGGTCAAGGCCTGATTTGGGCGGATTTTGCCCCGGCCGGAGGGGCGGGGGAGGATGAGTTGCTGGTCGCTGGGAAGGGACGGAGGGTTACGGGAAGTGCGAGATGCGACGGGAACCGCGGATGACGCCGATGAACGCAGATGGACGCGGATCTGGTGGAACCGGAGCCGGGCACCGCGCCGCGAAGAGCGGTGGTCCGAATGCGCGTCGTTTGGCGACATTCGAACGATCAAGAAAGGAAGGAACACTGATTCTCGCTGATCTACGCTAATAAGAGATTAGTGGCGATTAGTGTCAATGAGTGTTCCCTTTTTTTCTCCCACGAGAAAGCTTGACATGAGGCAACTCGCTTGGCATAATAAGTGTACAAAAGAACATTATATAACAGAACGGCTGCAGGGGCCGTTGGGATGGGTTTTTTGATCGGGCGGGAAGTGGCCGACCACTGGGTTTTGCGGTGACGACGTCCGACGGAACGACAACTGAAGGGGAGGAACAAACTTGAGAATTGCAAACCAGGGATCGCAAGTGAGTCGAGCCGATGCCGACGGGCCAGTTCGGCTCGGCGTCATTTTGTCAGAACGGATCGCCGTTATTTTTGGCGGCACTCGTTTACCCGGACGGGCCAATTGTGATCGCATTGAAAAAAGCGATGAGCATGTTGAGCACCCTGAGCACCCTGTCAAAAACTCGGGGATTTATGCAGATTTAGGGTGCTCAACAGGGTGCTCAACGTGAGCACCCTGCACCGGGTTGAGCACCCTCACGCCTGACCTGTGGTTCCGCGCTCGTGGCTTGGGCGATCGGATCTCGGATTTTTCCACGGCTGAACGGAGGTTGCTTTAGGGAATTATATACTTGACTCCCTTGCCGGATTTCGATAAAATCGGGTCATCATGAAAGACAACATCACCATCAGCGCGATTGAACTCTTCCAGTTGTTCCCGGATCAGGAGAGCGCCCGGCTCTACCTGGAATCACGGCTCTGGCCGAACGGCGCCGTCTGTCCGGAATGCAAATGTGCCGACCGGATCACGACCCGCAAAGATGGGTTCTACCGCTGCAATGCCTGTAAGCTGGACTTCACGGTGCGGACGGGAACGATCTTCGAGCGGTCGCATGTCCCGCTGCACAAATGGCTGTACGCGATGTACCTCTTGGTGACCGCCCGCAAAGGCATCTCGTCGGTGCAGTTGTCCAAGGAGATCAGCATCACCCAGAAGTCAGCGTGGTTCGTCCTCCAGCGTCTCCGGGAGGCCTGCGGCAGCGATATCCCCGCTCTCCGGGGGATTGTGGAGATCGACGAGAGCTATCTCGGCGGGAAGGAAAAGAACAAGCATGCCAGTAAGAAGCTGAACGCGGGGCGCGGACCGTCTGGAAAAGCCGCCGTGCTGGGGATGCGGGAGCGTGGTCCCAACGGCCGGACGATTGCCAAGCGCATGCAGTCCACGGCGGCGGTCAATCTGGAAGCGGCGATTCTGGCGAACGTCGAACCCGGCTCAACGATCCATACCGACGAGCACCCGGCCTATCAGGATCTCGGCCGGTTGCCGTTCGTGCATGAAACCGTCTGCCATAAGGACGGGAAATACGTCGATCACGGCGTCACAACCAACGGCATCGAAAGCGTCTGGGCGGTGCTGAAGCGGGGAATGCACGGCGTCTACCACCATTGCAGCGACAAGCACCTCGGGCGCTACGTCGATGAATTCGCGTTCCGGCTGAACGACGGGAACGTGCGGAGGCATACGCTGGATCGCATCAACAGTTTCGTTGCAGCCACGGTGGGCAATCGGATCACTTACAAGGAACTGATCAAATGAAATCTGTGCCGAAAGCGCCGGCAGTTTTGAATGCGGTCGCGGATGTCGTATTGGCATATAAGCCGCAGAAGGCGAAGAAAAAACAGAAACGAAAGCCCAAGAAGAAAACGAAGGGATAGGGCCGGTCCAATGAACGCAAAACTCATCCGCTATGACGGCACATCGCTGGATGCTGAAACGGCCATTCAGTCGCTCGGGGCATCTCTCTGCATTTTCGAATCGACATGGATCGTCAAAAGCGATCTCGCCTGCAAAGAGATTTACGACAGACTGAAACCAATTCTTGGCCCTGACGTAAATCTGATCGTGTTTGCCCTCAGTCGGTCGTTTTATGCCAGCCCTGAAACTAATGCGGCAATCGTGAGCATTGTGCTCTAGCTGTTCGTCGATTCAGCCGGGATTCGCTCGACGCCCGCTAGGATCATCGTCATGCGCCCATCGGCCTCCTCCTGCATGCCAAACGATTCGTAGGTAAACCGGGTTTCGCCGACACTAGCCGTGGGCCGCCCCTTGGCGATGGGCCGTTGCGCCTTGGTCGTCTTTTTCGCCGTCCCCGTTTTGCCGCCCCGCCCCGTTTCCACCCGTGGGAGTCATGTATATAAGTCCCTTGCTTTATCTCGAGGAAGGTTTGGAGGTTCATTACGGAACCAACTGCCCGGGTGGCCCGGCCGTGTGCGCGGGCACCGCCGCGAAGAGCGGTGGTCCCGGCCGGGTCCCGGCCTGCCGGGACAAGATTCGACATCATGCGGGTGCGAGCGTTCTTCGATGATCCGCTCCAAGAATAGACCGGCGAGCTGGTTCGTTTCGGAATGGGAACGCGGATGGCGCCGAATCTTGTCGCTTCGCGACCCGGCCGCTCTGCGGGACGGCCGGGCCACCCACCTCGATCCTTTCTTCCGATCCGTAATGGCGAATCCGGTCCGGAGAGTCGTTGAAACTCCCTTTTCGGTAGTCGCCCCCCTGCGGAGCGGATAAAATCAACGAACGATGATCTGTTGTTCCCCTGGCCTGCGAGGTCCGTGGTGGCTGCAATGATTGGGTTTCGTCGGGCGCGGCAAAGAATTCTGGCGTCGCAGAGCTGTAGCCGAACTCGTGAGAGTTTGGACGGCCTGACAAATCTGAATTCTCACGAATTCAGCTACTCGTCTTTGATCTGGCCGGCTGTGCTGTTGGGGCTGTCGGCATTGGCTGGCTCCCAACCTGCCCGGGGAGACGACGCGCCGCGCGAGGTCGATTTCGCCGGGGACATCCAGCCCATTCTCGTGCGTCGCTGCACGTCGTGTCACGGTGCTGAAAAGCAGAAATCGGGCCTGCGGCTCGATACGGCCGCCGCCGCCCGGCGTGGCGGTGACAGCGGTCCGGCGCTCGAGCCGGGCAAAAGTGCCGAGAGCCTGTTGATTCAGGCGATCACCGGAGCCGAAGGAGTGGCGGCGATGCCTCCCAAGGGGGAAGCCCCGCTGACCAAAGAAGAAATCGCGCTCCTCAAAACGTGGATCGACCAGGGTGCCAAAGCTCCGGCTGACAATGCCGCCGCCGGACCGGCGAAGGGGGCTGACCACTGGGCGTTTCGACCGGTCGTGCGTCCCGCCGTGCCAGCGGTCGCCGACCCGGCCTGGGGGCAGAACCCGATCGATGCATTCGTGCGGGCGCGGCTCGACCGCGAAAATCTGAAGCCCTCTCCCGAGGCCGACCGGGTGACGCTCATCCGCCGATTGAGTTTCGATCTCCTGGGGTTGCCACCGTCGGTCCCTGAGGTCGACGCGTTTCTGGCTGACACGCGGACCGATGCCTACGAGCAACTCGTCGACCGGTTGCTGGCTTCTCCTCATTACGGCGAGCGCTGGGGGCGGCACTGGCTGGATCTGGCGCGCTATGCCGACTCCAACGGGTTCACTCGCGATTTCGCCCGCGCGATCTGGAAGTACCGCGACTGGGTGATCGAGAACGTCGGCAGCGACAAGCCGTTCGACCAGTTCGTGATCGAGCAGATGGCCGGCGACATGCTCCCCGACGCGACGCTCGAGCAGCGGATCGCCACCGGATTTCACCGCAACACGATGATCAACGAAGAGGGGGGAGCCGATCCCGAACAGTTCCGGGTCGAGTCGGTGGTCGATCGGGTGAACACGACCGGCATCGTGTTCATGGGACTGACAGTGGGGTGCGCCCAGTGCCACGAGCACAAGTACGATCCGATCTCGCAGCGCGAGTATTATCAGTTGTTTGCGTTCCTGAACAATGCCGAGGAACCGAAGCTCGACGTGCCGACTCCCGAGCAGATCGCGGCCGGGTTGCCGCAGAAGCGAGACGAATTGCGCAGGCAGATCGCCGCGCTCGAGCGCGACTTCCGCAAGCAGAACGCCGAATTCGAACAGAGCCTGACTGCCTGGGAAGCGAGCCTGGCTGAGGACGAAAAGAAGAAGTTTCCGTTTGAAGTGGTGAACACGCTCGGCCTGTCGCTCGAAATGCGCACCGACCAGAACAAGAAGGACCTGGTCGAGTTCTATAAGAGGACCGATGTGGCCCGCAAGCAGTTTCCGATCCTCGACGAGATCGGCCGGTTGCGGAGTGCCGGGCCGCAGTTCGTCACCACGATGGTGATGGAGGAACGCAACCAGCCGCGCGAAACTCATATTCACATCCGCGGCGATTTTCTGCGGACCGGCGCCCGCGTGGAACCGGCCGTGCCGGCGGTGCTTCCGCCGCTGCGTACTGAAGCAAAATCGCCGACTCGGCTCGACTTCGCAAAGTGGCTCGTCAGTCCCGACAACCCGCTCACGCCGCGGGTGACGATGAACCGCGTCTGGCAGAAATATTTCGGCCGGGGAATCGTGGAAACCGAAAACGATTTCGGCACGCAGGGAACGCCCCCCACGCATCCCGAACTGCTCGACTGGCTCGCCGCCGAGTTCGTCGCTCCCACGTGGTCAGTGCGTCCGGGAGAACTGGCTCCGGCGTGGAGCCTGAAGCGGATGCACAAACTGATTGTCACGTCGGCAACCTACCGGCAATCGTCGAACCATCGCAGCGAACTGGATGAAATCGACGCCGGTAACCGATTGTACGCCCGCCAGTCGCGGTTGCGCCTGGATGCCGAGATCATTCGTGACGTGGCCTTGGGGGCGGCGGGGTTGCTCAACCCGGCAATTGGCGGCCCGAGCGTCTTTCCGCCGCAGCCGGATGGCGTCTTCGATTTCACGCAGGACAAAAAGCCGTGGAACACGGCGACCGGCCCCGACCGGTACCGCCGCGCAATGTACACCCACTTGTGGCGCTCGAGTCCGTACCCGGCGATGACGGTCTTCGATTTCCCCGACGCGAACGTGGCGTGCACGCGGCGGAACCGTTCCAACACGCCGTTGCAATCACTGACGCTGGCGAACGACCAGCAGTTTGTCGAAATCGCCCAGGGACTGGCGCTGCGGATCCTGAACGGTTCGGCCGGCGACGACTCGGGGAGACTGCGGTATGCGTTTCGGACCTGCCTGGCGCGGGACCCGCGACCGGCCGAAGGGGATCGGCTGAAAAAGTTTCTGACCCAGCAGCGGACCGAATTTGTCGCGCATCTCAAGGACGCCGAGAAGCTGACGCCGGCGCTGGTACCGGTGAAGGCGAACGTGCAGGAGTTCGCAGCGTGGACGGCGCTGGCGCGGGTGCTGCTGAACCTCGACGAGTTTATTACGCGCGAGTGAGACCGCGAAACAGGACGGACAGAAGAGGAACCACGAAAGACGCGAAAGACACGAAAACGGCAGGGACGCGAAAACGGGTTTGCGCGAGAGTGACGAGAGTGGAAAATTGAGAGGAGACAGGACGGGGAAGGGTTAACAGATCCAATCTCGGTACCGACATTCAACAAGAGAGCCCCAATCGGGGCGAGATTCGATAGCCCAGGGCGCAGCCCTGGGGAAGGATTGCAATGTGAACCAAAGCCCCAACGGGGCGAGATTCCAAATCCGGGAGATCCAGACGCGAAATCGGAATCTCGCCCTTTCAGGGCTCTGGTGATGTTTTTAATTCGGTACCCAGGGCGTTGCCCTGGGCTATCGAATCTCGCCCCGTTGGGGCTTACGGAGATGACCGTCAGGCTTCGCCTGACGGCAATGACGATGTAGCCCTCGCTGTGCAGGGCTCCCACTTAGGGTTTTACGTATGATGAATCGCGAACAACACGAACTCCGCTCAATTACGCGGAGACATTTCTTTCAGGATTGCCGGGTCGGGGTGGGATCGCTGGCGCTGGCCTCGCTGCTGGCGGACGGCAAGCTGTCGGCGGCACCGGGAACTGATCCGAAGCTCGGTCCGCTGGCGCCGCGCGAGGGGCATTTTCCTGCCAAGGCCAAGAGCGTGATCTTCATGTTCATGGCGGGGGGGCCGAGCCAGCTCGAACTGTTCGAGAGCAAGCCCAAGCTCCAGGAGATGAACGGCGAGGTGATCCCCGAATCGTACGTCAAGAATAAACGCTTCGCGTTCATCAAGCGCGACGCCAAGCTCCTGGGGACGACGCGCAAGTTCGTCCGCTGCGGGCAGTCAGGAGCTGAAGTCGGCGAGCTCTTGCCGCACCTGCAGACGATCGTGGACGACATCTGTCTCGTCAAAAGCATGACGACCGACGTTTTCAACCACGGTCCGGCGAAACTGTTCGTCAACACCGGTTCGCCGCAGTTCATGGGGCGGCCGAGCATGGGGGCCTGGGTGACGTACGGCATCGGTAGCGAGTCGCGCGACCTGCCGGGGTTTGTTGTGTTGCAATCGGGTCCGCGCGGCCCGCGCGGCGGATCGCCGCTCTGGGCCAGCGGTTTTCTCCCGACAACCTACCAGGGAGTGCCGTTTCGTTCTGGTTCCGAGCCGATTTTGAACCTGGCCAGCCCGCCGGGGATCGACGGTTCCCGGCAGAAGCAGTTTGTCGACGCAGTCAACGACCTGAACCGCCTGCGGCTGGACGAAACGCACGATCCCGAGATTACGACGCGCATCGCCGCCTACGAAATGGCGTATCGCATGCAGAGCAGTGCGCCCGAGCTGATGAGCCTGGCGGGGGAAACCGCCGCGACGATCGGGTCGTACGGTGCCGAGCCGGGCAAGCCGTCGTTTGCCAACAATTGCCTCCTCGCCCGGCGCCTGGTGGAGCGCGGCGTGCGATTCGTGCAGTTGTACCACACCGACTGGGACCACCACGGCAACGCCGGGACCGAGCTGGGGAAATCGCTCGACGAGCGCTGCCGCGAAGTCGATCAGCCGGCCGCCGCCCTGATCAAGGACCTCAAGAGCCGGGGCCTGCTCGACAGCACGCTCGTCGTCTGGGGGGGCGAGTTCGGGCGCACGCCGCAGGGAGAGCCGCGCGAAATGCTCGGCCGCGACCATCACATCGAAGGCTACACCATGTGGATGGCGGGGGGCGGGATCAAGGGGGGCCAGACGATCGGCAAGACCGACGAGCTGGGCTACTACGCAATTGAAGACAAAGTGCACGTTCACGATTTGCAGGCGACGATGCTGCACCTGTTGGGTATCGATCACCTGAAGCTGACGTTCCGGTTCCAGGGTCGCGACTATCGGCTGACCGACGTGGCGGGGAACGTGGTGCCGAAGCTGCTGGCGTAGGTTTTCCGCCGGGGATGATTTTGGTGTTCTCCAATCGGCTCCGAAATGTTGGGAACGGTTTCCAGGGAAAATTCAGGAAGGCAGGAACGCAGGAAGCCAGGAGACGGACGAGCCGGAGATTACGTTACAACGGCTGCGGAGACTCGGCGCGGACTCTGATCCATTGCCAGTAAGCACTGTCCGAAAACGATAAGGAAAGTAGTTGCGAAAGCCGCGGAGCGGCGGCGGAATGTAGCCAGTGGCGCGAGCCACTGGAATTGGTTAACTAGTACTTGGCAGCCCCGGAGGGGCGGCAGAAGGACTGCGCCGATCGGAAGCGAATGGTTGTTCCCTGTCGCCCTTCCAGGGCTCCCTCGATTCATTTGCGCTTACCAGTGGCTTACGCCACTGGCTACATTATGCCACCCCTCCGGGGTTCCGCGCATCGACTGCGGATGCAATCCGGCATCGCGCGTCCGTCTCACTCCGTTTATTCCCTCCCGTCTCCTGGTTTCCCGCCTTCCTGGTTTCCTCAACGTTCCTGGGAACCGTTCGACCAATCTGTGCGGCCAGGGGAAGTCCGTCTGGACCGGCGGGTGCCGCTGCGGTTGGAGCGTCAACGGTACGCCGCCCTCACCCCGGCCCTCTCCCAGGGGGAGAGGGGGACGTTTGGGAGTCGACTGATTGCAAGTATCGGCGCGGTCGTGGCGTGGCTGGCCTTTGCGATCCCCGCCTCGGCTGACGAAACACCCGTTCCGAAGTTCGCGCAGGACGTGCAGCCGTTGCTCAAGCGGCATTGTTTGAAATGCCATGGAACCGCCAAGCGGGAGGCGGGGCTCGATTTGAGCACGCCGGGGGGAGTGATTCGTGGCGGGAAGAATGGCGCTGTCATCACGCCGCACGATCTGGTCGGGAGCCTGTTCTGGAAGCGGGTCTCGGAAGACGAGATGCCGCCGGAAGAACCGCTGGGGGATCGCGACAAAGAGATCTTCCGGCGCTGGATCGCCGCGGGTGCTCCAGGGTTGCCAGCGCGCGAGACAGTTCTCGGCGCGACGGGGGGCAGAGACCACTGGGCATTTCAGCCGCTGCGGAAGGTTCCGCTGCCGGACGTTCGCGAGATAGCGCGCGTGCGGAACGGCGTCGATCGGTTCATCCAGGCGGGGCTCGAGGGGGCACAACTTTCGCTTGGTGCCGAGGCGCCGCGGCCGACACTCATTCGCCGCGTGGCGTTCGATCTGACCGGTCTCCCGCCGACTCCCGCCGAGATCGCGGCCTTCGTCGCGGACAAGTCCCCGGACGCGTACGAGCAGATGGTCGATCGCTATCTTGCGTCGCCGCACTATGGAGAACGCTGGGGGAAATACTGGCTCGACGCCGCCGGCTATGCCGACTCGAATGGCTATTTCAATGCCGACTCCGATCGTCCGCTGGCCTGGCGCTACCGCGACTGGGTGGCGCGGGCCGTTAACCGCGACATGCCGTTCGATCAATTTGTCCGCGAGCAGTTGGCCGGGGACGAACTGGCGAACTTTACCGGCAGCAAAGAGACCGACGCCGCGACGATCGAACTGCTTGAGGCGACGCATTATCTGCGGAACGGGCAGGACGGCAGCGGCGAGAGCGACGGCAATCCCGACGAAGTGCGGGCAGACCGGTATTACGCGCTCGAATCGGTCGTGCAGAATGTCACCAGTTCGCTGTTTGGTCTGACGATCCAGTGCGCGAAATGCCACGACCACAAATTTGAGCCGATCCCGCAGCTCGACTACTACCGACTCCAGTCGATCTTTGCACCGGCGTTCAATCTGCAGCAGTGGATCAAGCCGAACGAGCGCTTCGTGCATGCCAGCCTGCCCGGCGAGTTTGAAAAGTGGGAGGCGCGGGTCAAAACGCTGGATGCCGAACTGGCCCGCAAACGCAGCGAGCTGGCCGCCTGGGTCCGGGAGCACCGGCCGCGGGGAGAGATCGTCTTCGCCGACGATTTTGAAGAGGCAGGTCGTCCGCTCGCCGAGCGGTGGAGCAACACGGCTCCCGGTGATAACACTCCGGGGGGAAAAGTCCCGGTGCAGATTGACTCAACCGAGGCGCCGGGACTGGCGGTCCGCGACGGCCGGCTCTTGATTATCGAGGGGAATACCGACGGCGACAGTTGGGTCTCAACGCGCGACAAGATCGACTGGACTCCCGACGAACCGGGCGCCGCGATCCAGGTGACGTTTGATCTGGTGGCCCTGAAGTTAGGTGATGCCGGGAAGCCGGCGGAGCGAGTCGCTTACCTGATCGCTCTCCACGATTTCAACGACGATTCGCCGGTCGCGGTGGGTAACATCCTCATCGACGGCAATCCGGGGGGACCGACGACCGTTGATTTCGACTATCCCGGGAGCGACTCGAAGAGGAAGGGGGAGATCGGCGCCGCCCATTACGCCGCGGGTCGCAATTTCGGCGTGCGAGTCACCCGACTGGACGACGGCAAATTCCAGCTGGAGCATCTGGTCGATTTTGTGCCGGAGGGAAAGTCGCTCGTCTTGACCGCAGAAGACCTGCCGGACGGCGGTTTCGGGTTCGAATACTGCTGCCAGCGGAGTTTTGTCGTCGACAACGTGCTGGTGGAACGGCTGGCGGGAGGGCCAGCCGTCGTCGCGGCGCGGGAAGAGTTCAATCAGGAGCTGGGAGAGCGAAAGAAACGGGTTGCTGAAATTGAAACCCAGCGCGCGGCGGTGAACGAACGGCCGGGAAAAATCGCCTGGGTGACCGACACGACGGCGGCCCCGCCCGATGTGTTCCTGCTCGAGCGGGGAGACTACGCCAGGCCAACGACCAAGGTCGAACCGGCTGGTTTTACCGTGCTGTCGAATGAGCGACAGCCATTTGCGGTCGGGGCTGCATCCGAGACGTCGAAAACGACCGGCCGTCGGCTGGCATTGGCGCGGTGGGCGACGGCGCCGGGTTCAGTCCCGGCGGCGCTCATGGGGCGGGTGCAGGTCAATCGGGTCTGGCAGAAGCATTTTGGAACAGGGATCGTCGCCACGACCGACAACCTGGGATTGTCGGGGGCGGTTCCCTCACATCCCGAACTGCTCGACTGGCTGGCGGAGGAGTTTGTCGGATCGGGCTGGAGCCTGAAAAACGTGCATCGGCTGATCGTCAATTCGGCCGCGTACCGCCAGGGGAGTGCCGACGACAAAACGGCGCGCCAGCGAGATCCCGACGATCGATTGCTGTGGCGCTTTCCGGTGCGCCGGCTGGATGCCGAAGCGATTCGCGATGCGCTGCTGGCCGCCAGCGGCGACCTGGATCTGGCGATCGGCGGACCGCTGGTTTCCACGCGGCGGACCGATTCGGGGGAAGTCGACGCAGCCGATGGCAATGCAGGGGGACGACGGCGGTCGCTGTACCTGCAGCAGAAGCGGACGCAGGTCGTCAGCCTGCTGGCAGTCTTTGATGCGCCGACGATTGTCTTCAACTCGGTGCAGCGGCCGACATCGACGATGCCGCTGCAGGCGCTGGCGCTGCTGAATTCTGAGTTTGCCATTGAGCGCGCGAAGCGATTTGCCGCGCGGCTGGAGCGGGACGCGCCTGATGAGGGGGCTCGGCTCGCAATGGCGGCGATGATTGCCTGGGGGCGCGAGCCGACTGAACGAGAGACGACGGCGGCGAGACTGTTTCTCGATGACCAGGAGCGCGAGTACGCAGGGCAGGCTGACGCGCGAGGGCGGGCCTGGGTCGATTTCTGCCAGATGTTGCTGGCCAGCAATGAATTCTTGTACGTGGAGTGAGACTCGGCATGCTGCAGTCGTTTTTGAATGATGGTTCGACGCTTTCCCGGCGGGCGTTTCTGTCGCAGTACGCCGGGAGCCTGGGGCCCCTCGCGCTGGCATATCTGGCGGCGCAGGGAACGGCGCGCGGTGAGGGATTGGGGAGCGGTGCCGCATCGCGCGTCGCCGGCGGCGGAAAGGCCAAGTCGGTCATCTGTCTGTTCCAGCATGGCGGGCCGAGCCAGATGGATCTGTTCGATCCCAAGACCGACCTGACGAAATGGCACGGCAAGCCGTATCCGGGAGGCAACCTCGAGATTCATTTCGACAAGCAGGCGGGAAACGTGCTCGGGAGCCCGTACGAGTTTCGGAAGTACGGCCAGTGCGGCATGGAGTTGAGCGAGCTGTTGCCGCACACCGGCAGCATCGCCGACGAAATCACGCTGGTGCGGTCTATGACGACCGAGTCGGTCGACCACGAATCGGCGCTGCGGCTGATTCATTCGGGAAAATTCCTGGCAGGGATGCCGTCGATCGGGTCGTGGGTGGTGTACGCGCTCGGCTCAGAGAACGCCAACCTGCCGGCGTATGTGGTGCTTTCGGATCCGGGCGGCTATCCGGTCGACGGCGACAAGAACTGGACGTCGGGGTGGCTTCCCGCCGTGTATCAGGGGACGACGTTTCGGTCGGGGGGCTCGCCGGTGCTGCACCTCGCGCCTCCTGCCGGTTCGCTGACAGCCGGCCGGCGGCGGCAGCTCGATCTGCTGGCGGAGTTCAACCGGGCCCACCTGGAACGGCACCCTGAGAATTCGGAGTTGACTGCGCGGATTTCCAACGTCGAAACGGCGGCGCGGATGCAACTGGCGGTTCCCGATGTCGTCGATTTGTCGCAGGAGACCGAAGAGACGAAGAAGATGTACGGTCTCGACAATCCGAAGACCAGGGAATACGGCGAGCGGTGCCTCCTAGCCCGGCGGCTCGTCGAAAAGGGAGTCCGCTTCGTGCAGATCTTCATGAAGGGGCAGCCCTGGGACACACACAGCAAGAACGCCGAAAGTCTGAAGGGGTTGTGCGGCACGACCGATCAGCCGAGCGCGGCGCTCGTGAAAGACCTCAAGCAGCGCGGCCTTCTCGAATCGACGATTGTCCTGTGGACGGGGGAGTTCGGCCGGCTTCCGGTTTCGCAGGGAGCCGACGGCCGCGACCACAATCGGCATGGGTTCTCGTTGTGGCTGGCGGGGGGTGGTTTCAAGGGAGGTTACATTCACGGCGCGACCGACCCATTCGGGTATAAGTCGGTGGAGCAGCCGGTGAGCGTGCATGATCTGCACGCGACGCTGCTCAATGTTCTGGGACTCGACCACAAGCAGCTCACCTATCCGCACGAAGGGCGTGACGCGAGTCTGACCGATGCCGACGTGACCAAGGCGCGCGTGGTGGCCGAGCTGCTGGCGTGAACGGCACACGACCGGCGACGATGACGAGACGGACGGAAGAGGAACCACGAAAGACACGAAAACTGCAGGTCACGCTGTGTGTGACGGCGTGTCGCGGTGCGTTGGCGATGAACAAAAGATGGACGGAAGAGGAACCACGAAAGACACGAAAACCGAAAGGACGCGAAAATTCGTAGGTCACGCTGTGCGTGACGACGATATGCCGCGGCGGAATGCGATCAAGGACGCGACATTTGGGTAAGAGAGCCCAGGCCGGGGTGGAATGAACTAGCCAGCGGGACCAGCGCTTTTCGCGGCGGTGCCCGCCGCAGGTGGTTATCTCAGGGAGAGCCCAGCTCCGGAGGAGCGACATAGAAATGTTCAGATGTCGCCCCGCTGGGGCTCTTGTTCAAAATTGGACGGTAGTCCTGGGGCTGACGCCACCAGGCTAAATTATGCCGCCGCTCCGCGGCTCATGGTTTTAGAGACCTAACGCGATGTGGAGTGGACGTTCAGACTTTGTGTGTGTCTGACGATTCTTTGAAATTATTTGCCGGGGTTCTTTTGCCTATGCCGAACATCCAACTCTGGCGATCGGTAATTACGTTTCTCGCCGCGCTGATTGGCGCATCGTTCCTGCCCTTGCCGGCGGCTCTCGCGGCCGAGCAGCCCCCCAACGTGGTGCTGATTGTCGCCGATGATCTGGGCTGGGCCGACCTGGGTTGTTATGGCAGCCGCTTTCACCAGACTCCGGCGCTCGATCAACTGGCGCGGGAGGGGATGCGGTTCACGCAGGCGTATGCCGCCTGCCCGGTCTGTTCGCCGACGCGGGCGGCGCTCCTGACCGCGAAGTATCCCGCCCGGTTGCACCTGACCGACTGGCTGCCGGGAAGGGGAGACCAGCCGGCGCAGCGGATGCTGCGCCCCAAATTCCGTCAGGAACTGCCGCTCGAAGAAGTGACGCTCGCAGAGGTTCTGAAATCAGCCGGGTATGCCACCGCACACATCGGCAAATGGCACCTGGGGGGAACCGGCTTTGAACCGTCGCGGCAGGGATTTGATCTGAATATCGGCGGGAACCCGGCAGGATCGGCGCGCAGCTACTTTGCGCCGTTCCGCCGCGACGGACAGTTTTTCCCCGGACTCGATGAGGCGCCCGATGGGGAGTATCTGACCGATCGCCTGACTGCCGAGGGGGTGAAATTCATCGAGCAGAACAAGGAGCGGCCGTTCTTTTTGTATCTGCCGCATTTTGCCGTGCACACGCCGCTGGAAGGGAAGGCCGATCTCGTCAAGAAGTTCAGCGACTTGCCGCGTCCAGCGCTGCCGCAGAATAACCCGACGTATGCGGCGATGCTGGCCAGCCTCGATGAAGGGGTGGGGCGCGTCGTCGCGAAGCTCGAGGAACTCAAGCTCAACGACCGGACCGTCGTCATCTTCACGTCAGACAATGGCGGTCTGGCGACCGTTGAAGGGGCGAAAACGCCATCCACGTCGAATGCGCCGCTGCGCGAGGGAAAGGGTTATCTGTACGAAGGGGGGATTCGCGTCCCATTGCTCGTGAAATGGCCGGGTGAAACCAAACCTAGTGCCGTGTGTGAGTTGCAAGTGTGCAGTATCGACCTGCTCCCCACGATCGCCGAGATCTGCAAGGCCGCAGCGCCGGCAGCGCTCGACGGACTCAGCATGACGTCGCTCTTGCGGCAGACGGGCGAATTGCCACAGCGGCCGCTCTTCTGGCATTACCCGCACTACAGCAATCAGGGGGGCCGGCCGGGCGGAGCGGTGCGTCTGGGGAACGACAAGCTCATCGAATTCTACGACACCGGTCGGCGGGAATTGTTTGATCTGAAAGCCGACCCCGGCGAGAGCACCAATCTCACTGACCGATTTCCCGACAAGGTCGAGAAGCTGGCGGCAATGCTCGGCGAGTGGCGAGGGAGTGTATCGGCTCAGGGAATGACCCCCAATCCCGATTATGCTCCCAATCCGCAGGCCAAAAATGGGAGCGTGACGCTGGCCGCGAAGAGCGCCGAGGTGCATGGCGTGATGCTGCGGTTTGAACCGCTGCCTCACAAGAATACGCTCGGCTACTGGGTGCGTGCCGACGACTGGGCGAGCTGGGAATTCGAGTTGACCCGTCCCGGGAAATTTCGGGTTGAGATTCTCCAGGGATGCGGCAATGGGAGCGGCGGCAGCGAAGTGGAGTTTGCTGTTGGAGATCAGAAGGTCGGCGTCACCGTGGAGGAGACCGGCGGGTTCCAGAAGTTTGTCAGCCGCGAGATCGGCACGATCGATCTTGCGCGAACGGGCCGGCAGACGCTCACCGTGCGGCCGCTGAAGAAGCCGGGGGCTGCGGTGATGGATCTGCGTGAAGTGAAACTCGTCCCGCTGGCGGACGAAAAGGGAAATTGAATGAGTGCCGAATCGAATCAAGTTCCGCTGTGCCCCGAGTTTGTCAGGGAGCGCCTGGGGCGGGCGATCGATGCCGACGCGTCGGATGTGCACCTGATCGTCGGGTATCCTCCGGTGCTGCGGGTCCACGGCGACCTCGTCGAACTGGCGGAACCGGTGCTGGCGGCCGAGGCGGTCAATGCCATGCTCACGGCGCTGTGCCCGGCCGATGCGCTCGAGCGGCTGCGAGTCCAGAAGAACATCGACTTTTCATTTCACGTCGAAGTTGGTGGCGCCTTGCGACGCTTCCGGGCGAATGTCTTTTATGCGGGACGAAACCTGGGAGCTTGCCTCCGCGTGATTCCCGCCGGGATTCCCGACTTCGAATGGGCGGGATTTCCGCGTCCCCTCGCCGAACGGCTCGCGTTTCTGCGGGACGGACTGGTCGTCGTCACCGGCGTGACTGGTTCCGGCAAGACGACGACGCTGGCGATGCTGATCAACCTGATCAATCAGGCCGGCGGACACCGAATCATCACGATCGAAGATCCGGTCGAGTATCTGTTTCCCAAAGCGGCCAACTCGGTGCTGACGCAGCGCGAGGTGGGAGTGGACGTCGAAAGTTTTGCCGACGGCCTCAAGTCGGGACTGCGGCAGGATCCCGACGTCATTCTCGTGGGAGAGATTCGGGACCGCGAGACAGCACAGATGGCGCTCAGCGCCGCGGAAACGGGGCACCTGGTGCTGACGACGCTGCACACGCGCGATGTCAAAGGGGCGATCAGCCGGCTGGCGGATTTCTTTCCGCAGGACGTTCAGGGAGAAATCCGATCGCAACTGGCACTGAGCCTGCGCTCGATTGTCAGCCAGCGGCTCCTGCCGGGAGCTGGAAAGGGCGAACGCCGGCATCTGGCGCTGGAAGTGCTGTGGACGACGAACCCGATTGTCAGCGCCATCCGCAATGGAAAGCTCGAGAGCATCGACAATTATCTGCTAACGCACCGGGAAGATGGGCTCGTCAGTTTTGACGAATCGGTCCGCCAGCTCTTTCGGGCCAAGAAGATCACCCGGGCGATCGCCGAGCAGAATGTGCGCGAGCTGTCGGTGTTGAATCGCTGACGAGGCTGATTCAGGCACGGGACCCGGCGCTTGGCCAAGCGGCCTGGTAGCCCGACGCGTAAGCGAGGGGCAAGCCATCGTGGGCCAAATCAGTAAAGCGTCCCTCGCTCACGCGTCGGGCTACCAGAGAAACGCGATACCTCCCGCTTACCGGATGCACCCTTCATCGCCATCGGACCACCGCTGTTCGCGGCGGTGCCCGGCTTCGGGGCCAATAACTGGGTTGGGAGGCGGCGCGGGGCTCATGCCCGGCGGCTTGCGCAGCCGATAGAATTGATACAGACTAACACGGTTGGTCTCCCCTCGGCAGCCCGTCTGATCGCTCCTGATGCCTGCTTCCACTTCAGCCTCTGTCGCTTCGCGCGCCGCTCATTCGGGCGGTGGAGCGGTTCCGCGGTCGCTCACGGCGCAACTGCCGGATTACGACCTCCTGGCGATCGTCGGACGGGGGACCTTCGCCGACGTCTGGGAAGTGCGGAATCGCCGGACCGGGGAGATTCGGGCCCTCAAGCAACTGCGGGCCGACCGGCTCGACCAGCCGGCCGCAAAGCGAATTCTGGCCAACGAGGCGGAAATTGGCCGAAAAGTTGCCAGCGAATTCATCGTCCGGGTCTTCGATTCATTTCCCGATGCGAGCCCTCCCTGCATTCTGGTCGAGTGGCTGTCGGGGCGGACTCTGGCGGCGCATCAGATCGACCGCCCCCGGCTCTTTTGCCGGGAGGCTTTGTGGATCGCCCGGCAATGCGCCCAGGGAATGCACGCGCTCCTGACGGCGGGTTTCATCCACGGCGATATCAAGCCGTCGAATATCTTTATCTGCGACCGGGGCCCGGTCAAATTGATCGACCTGGGCTTTGCCCGCCCCGACCAGCTTCCGGCACGCGATCTGGCGAACCCGGGCAACGGCCTGATTCTCGGGACTCCCGAATACCTGGCACCCGAGGCGCTCCAGAGAGGGAATTCGGGAGGAGTCGCCCGCGATGTCTACAGCCTGGGAGTGGTTCTATACCAGATGCTGACCGGGGCGCTCCCGCATCAGGGAGAAATGGTGGCCGACGTGCTGCGTCAGCACCAGCAGTCGGTGCCTGCCCGGTTGCGATCGCTGGCGCCGGACGTGCCACGGGAAGTGGAAGAACTCGTCCACCGTCTGCTGGCGAAGCAGCCGCTGCGTCGCGGCGGGGGGCTCGACTGGCTGATCAGCGAACTGATCGGGCTGGAGCTGCTCGTGCTGGGGGCGAGTGGCTGACTGGTACGAGGACCTGGCTGGTCCAACCAGCCGACCGTCCTCGCCAGGTCGCGAACCGCGTCGCAGAAGAGATACGGAGAATTATTCGCCTCGGGCGAGTTCCATCTCACCCACGCGAGGCGAATAATTACGGTCGGTTCTGCTGCCTGATCCGTTCCGTCCGTCCGCGGCGGACCATCCATGGCCCGCCAGTATTGCGCTGCCCGGTTCTCGGCGGCGCAATTTGTGCTCCGGGGCCCCCACCAGCTCATCAAGGTGCCACATCGAAAGCGAGTTTACGCTCCCGGAGCAATTCGCAGCAAACTTCCAATTCTCCTTGTGATTGAGGCCCTGTGAATCGTCCGCTTGACTTTCCGTGTATGGCCCTAGAATTACTCGAAGAGGCCGGTGGCCATCTGGTCGAAGGCCGCCCCCTCGGCATTCAGGAATTTCTCCCAGGCGGGGCCGTCCCAGATTTCGGCGTGATCGTGAACCCCCACGAGCACGATATCGCGAGAGAGGCCCGCAAACTCGACCAGCCGTTCGGGGATGCGAATTCGGCCCTGGGCATCGAGTTCAACCCTTTCGGCACGCGAGTAGAAGAGCCGCTTGTAGTTTCTGACTTCCGTCCGATTGGACGATTGCTTGGAAATTCTTCGAGCCAGTCGTTCGAACCCGGTTGGAGAATACAACACGAGTGATTTTTCGGTTCCCGGCGCGATGTAGAAGTTCTTAAGGTCTGCCTCGCCAAAGTCTTCGCAAAGTCGCTTGGGAACTGCCAGTCGCTGTTTTTCGTCGAGTGACCTGGTATACGTTCCCGACAGGGCCATTTATCACCACAAATCCCCATTTCTCCCCACGCGGTCCTCACTTTAGCAAGCGCCGATGGAACTTCAAGAGAATTCCGAAGAATTTTTGCGACGCGTCGAGAAGAATGTGCGCAGGTCCATGCTGCGCATTGAATTGAAGCCGGGACATTTTTTTGGAATTCGCCAAAACGAAAATTGCCCCCGATTCAGCGAGGCATTTTCTGCTTGCCGCGAACGCTCACGATTTCACGCCGTTGAGCCTGGAAAGTGGCGAAAAACGCCCATTTATCCGCGATTTGTGCACGGCAGCCTCCGTGCGAGATGCACGTCAATCGCGCGTGAGCGATTCGTACTGCGCCGCGTAGCGGGAGGTCATTGCTGTCCACGAGAATTCGGCCTGCACACGTCTCCGGCCGGCTTCACCAAACAGTCTGGTCTGCTCAGGATCGGTGAGGATCTGCTCGATCGCCAATGCCAGTTGATCTGGGGACTGCGCTCGGACCAGCAATCCCGTTTGCCCCTCGATGACGAGTTCGTTGACCCCTTCGACACGCGTGGCAACGACGGGCAGGCCTGCCGCCATCCCCTCGAGGACGACGTTCGGGAGTCCTTCCCAGTGCGACGACAGAACCAGCACGCTGCCGGCCGCCATGATCTCAGGAATGTCGGCGCGCCAGCCTGCCAGGTGTACGCGATCGCCGAGACCGCGCGCGGAGATATCGCGTTCGATGCGACTGCGTTCCGGGCCCTCGCCGACGATCAGGAACTGCGCTTGCGGAATGCGCGACGCAACGAGCGCGGCGGCTTCGACCAGATCGCCGAGTCCTTTCTGCGGGTCCAGCCGGCCGACGGTAAGGACAGTCCGGCTCCCCGCGGAAATTCCGAACTGGGTGAGATCGGCCGGCTGTGCCGATGTGAATCTGGCTGCATCCACACCATTGGGAATCACAATGAGTTTGTTCGGCGAGAGGCCGGCCTTGTGAATCGAGAAGTCGGCGACGGCCTGGCTCACGCAGACGTTGATCTTCACAAGCCAGTTCGTCCAGCGATCGATCCAGAGCGGCACGCGGCTGCGATGTTCGGCGACGCGGATTCCCGAAACGATGTTTTTGATTCCCGCGAGCCGGGCTGCGATGCGACCGGCGACGTTGGCATGGAACAAAAACGTTTGAACGATTGCGGGTCGAAACCGTCGCAGCTCGCGTGCCAAGCGCAGGACGATTCCGGCGCTACGCCAGTGTTTCGCACCGAAGCAGACAACCTCGATATTTACCGCGCGCAGGTCGTCGGCAAGCGGACCGGGGCCAGCCAGGCAGAAAACGATTGGCGTCCAGCGCGAGCGATCGAGGCGCGTCACCAGTTGCACGAGGGCCCGCTCGGCGCCACCGGGATCGAGATCGGTGATGCAGAAGGCGATTCGGGTGGAAGACACGACGCTCGACACAGGTTTTGGCCAGCCTTTCGCCTCAAAACGGCCCCCGCTTATACTGCATTCCGACGGCTGATCAAATAGCGTTAAAAGGCCGGTGCGGCACATGCCGGCGAGCGAGTTGGAAGTGCTTCCCATGCCTACGTTGAGAATCCCCGCGGTGACGGACGAACTTGCCGCCTACGACTACGAGTTGCCGGAGCGGTTGATCGCCCGGCACCCGGCGGCCCGCCGCGACGAGTCGCGCCTGCTGGTCGTCGATCGAGCACAGGGGACGCTCACGCACAGCCAGATGAAAAGCCTGCCGGAATTCCTGAACGCCGGCGATTGCCTCGTGCTGAACGATACGCGCGTCGTCCCCGCCCGGCTCCTGGGGAAACGGGCAGCGACCGGCGGGCGCTGGGAAGGGTTGTTCCTCGAGGCGGCCGACGATGGGTCGTGGCAGGTCATGAGCCAGTGCCGCGGCAAGCTCCAGCCTGGCGAGCAGATCGAAGTTCACCCGGCGCATGCCCCCGATTCGACTGACCGGCTGGTGCTGGTTCTCGAAGAGCGGGACGACGAAGGAATCTGGCGCGCCCGCCCTTCCGTTCCGACAGACGTCTGGCCGGCACTGGAGCGATTTGGGACGGTGCCGCTGCCTCCTTATATGCGGCGCGATCTGGCCGGGAGCGAGGACTTCGAGCGGTACCAGACGGTGTATGCGCGGCACCACGGCTCGGTCGCCGCTCCGACCGCAGGTTTGCATTTCACGCCCGAACTGCTGGAACAATGCTCGGCGCGAGGGGTCGAGCGGGCCTTTGTGACGCTGCACGTCGGCATCGGCACGTTTCGGCCGATTTCAGTCGAGCGCTTGAGCGAACACCAGATGCACTCGGAATGGTCCGAGGTGTCGCGAGAGACGGTTGAGCGCTTGGAGACGACGGCCGGTCGCGGCGGCCGCCGGATCGCCGTGGGAACGACGTCAGCCCGGGCCCTCGAATCAGCCGCCGCCGGCGGAATGCTGTCGGCGCATCGCGGACCGACAAACCTGTTCATCCGGCCGCCGAATCAGTTTCGGGTGGTGGATTGCCTGCTCACGAACTTTCACCTTCCCCGGTCGACGCTGCTGGTCATGGTCTGTACGCTGGCCGGTCGTGACCTGATCCACGAGGCGTACGCCGAAGCGATTCGCGAAGGGTATCGTTTCTACAGTTACGGGGATGCGATGCTGATCCTGTAACAACCGAGAGTCCGTGAATACCGACGATTCTTCATTTACTCGAGTGACGATTCATGCACCGGACTTGTCTTTTGCTGCTGCGGTTCTGCCTGTCGGCGTGGGCGGGGATTGCGATCTTCTTTGTCGTGGAAGTGATCGAATTGCGGCAGTCAAACCTGTTTGGCGAGGAGACAAAATTCAACCATCCGAAGGTTCTATTCCCGCTCTATTACGGGTTTGAGTTTGCTCTGCTGGGTGCGGCGGGTCTTTGTGCCGCCATGCTGCTGGGGAGCCGGGAATTGGGCCGCGGGCGGAAGCTGGCGCTCCTGGCGCTGGTTCTGGGTGCCTGCGCGCTGGCCGTGTGGGACTACGGAGCCATCTATCGGGACCTGATGACGATGATGGAGGCGACGCCACTCCCGTCGGCATTTCATGCCCTGCACAGGCTCTCGCGGAACTTCAATGGCACAATTCTCGGCCTGACGGTCGCTGGTGCGCTCGTCGCGCTCTGGCCCACTGCACCGCCACCACAATCGGCCGGGGGTGACACGACGGTTCGAGCGTAAATTCACGCGGCGACAATTGCAGCGATCAACCTTCCCACCGGGCCTTCATGAATTTGAGCGCGCGGGTGGCGAGGTACTCCTCCGACGGATACATCCTTCGCCAGATCTTGGTGGCAGCCGCGAGTGCCGGCAGCGCCAGGCCAAAGGCTTCGACGACGAACCAGCCGTCGTAGGCCACGTCCTTGAGGGTCTTGAACGTGGTGTCCCAGTCGACGTGCCCTTCGCCGGGAGTCGAGCGGTCGTTTTCCGAGATATGCACATGCACCATCACTCCGGCGCACACCTTGATCGCCGACGCCGCACTCTTTTCTTCGATGTTCGCATGAAACGTGTCGTACATCATTCGCAGGTTCGGGTGGTTGACTTCCTTCACGAACCGGGTGGTGTCGGCGGCACAGTTGAGGAAGTAGCATTCAAAGCGGTTGAGATATTCGGCGACCAGCGTGACGCCGGCCCCCTGAGCAAATTCGGCAACCTTCGTCAGCGTTTCCTTGCAGCGGCTCCATTCGTCGGCGGTGGCACCGCTGCCGCTGAACTGGCCGAGGGCCGAGTGGAACGGACCGCAGATTTTGTCGACCCCGGCAGCCTGGCAGATTTCGACGACCTTCTTGAGCCGGTCGACCGCTGCCTGGCGGACGGCGGGGGATTCGGAAATCGGGTTGGCCTCAGGAGTCGAAACGGTGACGGCGGTCCGTTCGAGGCCGATGGAATTTAGCTTCTCGCCCAACGACTTGAACTTGGGGACGTCGAGTTCAAAGATCGGCAGTTCGACACCGTCGTACCCCCAGCCCTTGATCTTCTCGAGCAGGGGATAGTGCGACTCGTTGACGTCGGTCGTCCACAGCAGCATGTTCAAGCCGTACTTCATGTGGTGAATTCCTTTGTTCTGGCTGTTTGCTCGAAATCAAGGACTTGAGAATCAATGTGAGTCGCAGCGTGTTCCCGAAAGCGTCGTTCAAAAGACGTCGCGCGGCAATAATTCGGATGCCCGCCCCGCGACGATGCCCCGTGCCCGGCCCAACGACGACGAGAAGCTCCCCGGCAGAGGGTGCAGTTTGACGCGCCGCATGATTTGATTCAACCGATAGAGCAGACGATTCGTGTCGAGATAGTCGATCAGGAAGCGTTCCTTCACAAACAGGGGGATGAAAACCTGAAGACTTTCCAGCGTCCGCCCGGTCATGCGGCTGACGGATTGGTCGACAACCTGCGGGTCGAGCCCGCTCAGGGCGGTGTAATAGTCTTCCAGGATCTGCGGCCGCTCTTCGATCAGCACGGCATCGAGCAGCATTTCGGTGAGGATGTGCCCGAGAAAAGCCGGGCGGTGCCCTTCGTCGGCCGGGAGGGCTTCGCGAAAGAGAACGGTGAGTTCCGCCGAGGTCACGGCGAATGCGGCGGTCCGGTGAAACCAGCCATCGTCGTCAAAATGCTGGAGCACACCGGCCGCCAGATCGGCCTCGGGATTGGCCGTTCCGTCGGCGAAGGGACGAACGTTTTTCGCCCGCAGGCGGACGCTGCGATCGAGGACCGAGAGCCAGTCGGGGAGCGCCGTGCCGGCCAGAACATAGGGCCGATCGATGAACTGGATACCGTGGGCGAAGTAGTTCATCGGGGAATCAGAGCGCCGGCAGACGACTTCGTGTAACCATTACAATTCCGCTGAAAATTTGCCAAAACGCGATTGACCGTTTGAATGGAATATAGAAAATGCCGCCGCTTTGACTGAACGAACCTGACTGACACATTTCACCAATCCTTTCGCCTCGCCTCGATTCCCAGCTTTTCTCGGCACGTCCGCCGCTCGGAACGGATTCTGACGACGATCCCCTCAGTACGTGCCTCGGGAATCGAAATGCGCGCTGTGACGGAGCACGGACGCTTCCCGTCACAGCGCTTAATATACACGACAACTCCTGAATGCAGCGATCATGAACAGCGATCAGACCGAAGCGGCATTGCAATGGGTCCCGCATGTGCCGGTGGCGGTCAACCTGCGACGGTTGTTTCCGCGGGCCAGCTTTGTCGGTTGCGGCGACATTCGTACGCTCGACGTCACCGATCGCAGCGGCGACTGCCGTCCTAACTCGCTGTTTGCCGTCATTCGCGGCACTCGGGCCGATGGTCACGAGCACATTTGCGAAGCGATCAACCGCGGGGCCACGGCGCTGCTGGTCGATCGCCCCCAGGCCGACGTTTCGGTTCCGCAGTGCATCGTCCCGGATGTCCGTCGGGCGTATGCCGAATTGTGCGCGGCACTGATGGCCCATCCCGCCCGGCACCTGGGCCTGGCCGGCGTGACGGGAACCAACGGAAAAACAACGACGACGTGGCTGATTCGATCGATTCTCCAGGCGGCCGGCCACCAGACCGGGCTGCTGGGAACCATCGAATACAGCGACGGAATCTCGCGTGAACCTTCCTCCCTGACGACGCCCGACTCGGCGAGTCTCGCGCGGCGGCTGGCGGCGATGGTTTCGCAGAAGACCAGCCACGCGGCGATGGAGCTGTCGAGCCACGCGCTCGACCAGCATCGGACCGCCGGAACGCTGCTCGACGCCGCCGTGATCACCAATATCACGCAGGACCATTTCGACTACCACCAGAATTTCGTCGCGTACCGACGCAGCAAATTGCGGATCTTCGACTATCTGAAGCCGGCCGGGCTGGCGGTGGTGAACGTTGACGATGCCGGCAGCCGTTCCTGTCTCGAAGACGCCCCGAAACGGGTCATGACGTACGGGTTCAACGAGCCGGCGGATGTCACAGCTGAAATCCTGGCGGCTTCGCTGTATGGCAGCCAGTTTCGCTTGTCGATCGGCACCGAGAGCGCGATCGTTGAAACATCGCTCGTCGGCCGGCATAACGTCGCGAATTGCCTGGCGGCTGCCGCCGTGGCCTCACATTTCGGCATCGGCCTCACAGAAATCATCCGTGGCATCCACGACCTGGCGGCCGTTCCCGGGCGACTGGAACTGGTCGATGCCGGCCAGCCATTTCCCGTGTTCGTCGACTACGCTCACACCGACGATGCCTTGCGCAACTGCCTGGCATCACTGCGACCTTTGACAACCGGCCGGATCATCTGCGTTTTCGGAGCGGGAGGCGATCGCGACAAGCTGAAGCGGCCGCTCCTGGGCCGGGCCGCCAGCGAGGCCGATCTGCCTGTCGTCACCAGCGATAATCCAAGGTCGGAAGCTCCCGAAGCGATCGTGAACGACATTCTGGCAGGGTTCGCCGGATCCCGGCGTCAGCCGTACGTCGATGTCGACCGCGAGCGGGCGATTCGCTGGGCGATCCAGCACGCCGGCCCGGGCGACACTGTGCTGATCGCAGGCAAAGGGCACGAAACCGAACAGATTATTGGGCCCCAGCGGCTGCACTTCGACGATTGCGAAGTGGCCCGCGAGTGCCTGACCGCAATATTTCCCTCGAGCGCCCCGCCGCAACCGCACCTTCCCCTCCGTAATTCTCTCCGTGTCTAGAGGCTGATGGATCCTGTTCGCATCACAGAACTGGTGGCAGCCACCCGCGCCGAGACGGCCGGGCTGACGGTCGATTCGATCGCCGTCACCCGCGTGTGCGTCGATTCGCGCCTGGTTGAACCGGGGGATCTGTTCTGGGCACTTCGTGGCAAACAACAAGATGGGCACAATTTCGTCGCCGAGGCGATGAAGCGCGGCGCCGTGGCGGCTGTCGTCGAACGCGGCTCGAAAGTTTCGCTGACCGGCCCCCGTGTCATCGTCGCAGACACGACTCGGGCACTGGCGCACCTGGCCCGCTGGTATCGCAGCCGTCTGGAAACATTGATCGTCGGGGTGACCGGTAGCGTCGGCAAGACGACCGCCCGCGAGATGCTGCATGCAGTGCTCTCGGCTCAACATCGCGGCACGCGCAGCCCGCGAAATTTCAACAACGAAATCGGACTACCCTTGAGTCTTTTGCAGCTTGGTGCAAAAGATGAGTTTGGCGTTCTGGAACTGGGCGCGGCCCGGATTGGCGATATTCGCGATCTGTGCGCGATCGCCGCTCCCGAAGTCGGGGTCATTACCCCGATCGGCAAGGTCCACCTGAAGACGTTTGGCACGCTCGAAAACATACTGCAGGGCAAAGGCGAACTGCTCGAAGCCCTGCCGAAGCATGGATTCGCGGTCGTCGCCGGCGACGATGACTTCATGCATCCCCTGGCACGGCGGGCGTCGTGCCCGGTGATCTTCGTCGGCGAGCGGGCGGGCAACCAGGTGCGTGCCACCGACGTCGAATTCCAGGCGGGAAAATTGCGATTCTCGGTCGATCACCAGCGTTACGAATTGCCGGCGCCGGCGCGGCACTATCTGACCAATGCCTTGTGCGCTCTGGCGGTGGCCCGCGAGATCGGGATGTCACCGGCGGCGATCGCCGAAGGCTTCAGCCGATTCGTCGGTCAGCCCGGCCGCTGCATGATCGAACGGTCGGCCGATTACACGATCATCGACGACACGTACAACGCCAGCCCGCTTTCGATGCGTGCCGCGTGCCTCTGCCTGCGGGACTATCCCGGCGCAGGTCACAAGCTGCTCGTTGTCGGCGACATGCTGGAACTGGGGGACGAAGCGGCCCACTGCCATCGGGAAATCGGTGCGTTTGCTGCCACATCAAACGTCGATCTCCTGCTGGCATTCGGAGAAAACGCCCGATTCGTCTCGCAGGGAGCACGGGCCGCGGGGATGCGATCGCACGCTGTCGCCGAGTGCAGTGAACTGGATGTACTGCTGGCCGTGCTGGATTGCTGGTTTGAACCGGGCGACGTGGTGCTGGTGAAAGGCTCGCGGGGGATGCGGATGGAGCGGGTCGTGCAGTGGTTGAACAAACGCGGGGCAGATTTTCGACGCGGACACAATATTCCCACGACGGCCCGCGCCGTGGCCTGACTGTGGGCCTGATCCTGATGGGGGCTGACACAATTGCAAATACTTTGAGGTTCTACTACGTGCAACGGATTTGCGGGAATCCTCGTGCGCTGTTCAATGCAAGTTGAACAGAAGCCTTTATGGCTGCTGGATCAAGTGGTTATTGGGTCAATCACTCCAGCAGTCGCTTCGTAGTAGAACTTTTTTTAAACCGGGCGCCGGGGCGTTTTGCCCCGGCGCTCGGGGGATACACTTCGATTTCCCATGTTGATCTGGCTGCTGCATCACTTTGGCCCGCTGCTGGAACGACTGGAGCCGTTTGCCGCCGGTGAGACGCGGGTCTTTCTGACGACCCGCACGGCGCTCGCCAGCCTGACGGGATTTCTGATCGCCGTCCTCTTGGGGCCCTCGGCGATCGGCTGGCTGAAGACGCGCTTTCGCGAGCGCATCGCCAGCGACTCGGCCCGCCTCAATGAAATTCAGGCCCGAAAAAAATCGACTCCCACGATGGGGGGGCTGTTCATCCTTAGCGCCGTGCTGATTTCGGTGTTGCTATGGGGTGATCTGTCGAGCCGCTACGTCCAACTGGGGCTGCTCGTGGCCCTCGGGATGGGAGCACTCGGCGCCATCGACGACTGGGTGAAGCTCAGCACGAAATCCAACGGCCTCTCGGTCCGGCAGAAGCTGCTGGGGCAGATGGCGATTTCGCTCCTGGCTGGTTGGGGACTTTACGAGCAGCAGCTCTCGCATCCGTTGGGATTGCAGTTGATCTGGCCGATCGGAGGGGCGACGCTCGCTCTGGGTGGCTGGTTCATCGTCTGGAGCATGTTCGTGATGGTCGGCAGTTCGAACGCCGTGAACTTGACCGACGGACTCGACGGCCTGGCCGGCGGTTGCATGATTTTCGCCGGTTCGGCGTTCGTCGCGCTGGTCTATCTGGCCGGTCACCGCGTGATGGCCGAGTATCTGCGGGTCCCGTATTTTGCCGGCTCGGGGGAACTGGCGGTCGTGCTCGGGGCGACGGTCGGCGCCGTGCTTGGCTTTCTGTGGTTCAATTGCTACCCGGCCCAGGTCTTCATGGGGGACACCGGCTCGCTGCCGCTCGGCGGTTTGATCGGATTTGCAGCTCTCGTGACTCGCCAGGAGGTTCTGCTCGTGATCGTCGGCGGGATCTTCGTGCTCGAAACTCTGTCGGTCATTTGCCAGGTGGCCTGGTTTCGCTGGACTGGCAACCGGATTCTGGCGTGCAGCCCGTTGCATAATCACTTTCTGTTCCGCGGGGAGCACGAAATGAAGATCGTCGTCCGGTTCTGGATCGGGGCGGCGCTCCTGGCGATCGTCGGCGTGGCGAGCCTCAAGATCCGCTGAGACGCCGAGAGGTGTCGATCCGGCCGGCGTAACTGGCAAATCCGGCAACGTTCTCACAGCCGCCCGGTGCGGGAACCGATCCTCCCTCCATGAACAGCGAACGCAAGCTCTTCACATCGCTGGTCGGCGTGCTCCTGGGATTCGGCATCCTGATGGTGCACAGCGCCAGCATTACGTCGCGCCCCAGCGAAGTCGAAGAGGTGTTTCTGTCGCGGCACCTCGTGTTTGTCGGGATCGGTGTGTTGGCCGCGCTAGCGGCTGGGTTGATACCCGGTCGGTTCTGGGGTCGGCTGGCGCCTTGGCTCTTCTGGGGGTCGTTCCTGCTGCTCGTCATGGTGCTGGTGCCTGGAGTCGGATCGACGGTGAACGGCGCGCGCCGCTGGTTTCGCTACGGTTCACTCTCAGGACAGCCGTCGGAACTGATGAAGATCACGCTGCCCCTTTTTATCTGCGCCCTGGCGTCTCATAGGCGTTCGGTCCTGGCGACCTGGATTCGCGGGACGCTGCCGGTGGCGTTCCCGCTGTTGCTCGTGGTGCCGGTCGTCATGCTCGAGCCGGACCTCGGGACGGCGCTGTTTCTGGCGACGACCGGTGCGATCGCGCTGTTTGTCAGCGGCTGGCCGGTCCGCAACTTTCTGCTGGCGGCACTGCCGGCGATTCCGGCCGTGGTGATCGCCGTCATGCACCGCCCGTACCAGATGCAGCGCATTTCCGGGTTCCTCGAAACCTGGGCCGACTGGACGCAGGCCCCCTATCACCTGAAGCAATCGCTCGTCACACTGGGTGCCGGTGGGATCTGGGGAGTCGGGTTGGGGAAGGGATTCCAGAAGCTCAGCTTTCTTCCCGAGGCGAATACCGACTTTGTGTTTGCCGTCATCGGGGAAGAACTCGGTCTCCTGGGGGCTCTGACGGTGGTTGGCCTCTGGCTGGCGGTTTATATTCTCGGTTTGCGATTGTTGCGGCCGCTCGAGCGGAACACATTTTCGTACAACGCGGCGTTTGTGCTGCTCACCCAGTTGGTGTTTCAAGTGGCGCTGAACGTCGCGGTGGTGACAGCGATGGTTCCACCGAAGGGCATTCCGCATCCCCTGATCAGCTACGGCGGAAGCAATCTGGTGACGAGCCTGCTCGCGGTAGGAGTGTTCCTGAGCCTGACGCGAAATTCGGCGAGTGACCGCGCTACGTCCGCTCTGTAACAGAAACCTTGTTTAACCCGGAGCCAACGGCGACGGCGTGTTGTGACGGGGCCTCGCCGCTGGCTCGGGGTTAAACGAATTGAGACCGACCTTCGGCCCGTGCCGGCAATCCTGACCTCCACACCCCCGACGAGCGCGCCATGAAATGTAACCTGGAAGGCAAGGTGAGTCTGGTCACGGGGGCGGCACGCGGAATCGGCCAGCAGATCGCCAACCGGTTTGTCGAGAATGGTGCCCGCGTCATCTTCACCGACGTCCTCCCCGAAGTGCACGAGTCTGCCGCCAAGGTCGGCCAGCGGGCGTTTGCCATGAACGTCACCGACGCCGCCCAGATCGACCAGGTGCTGAGCCAGGTGGTCCAGGAATTCGGCCGGCTCGACATTCTGGTGAATAACGCGGGGATCAACACGCTGGCGCATCGCGTGACGATCGACGAGTTTCCGCGGTCTGAGTGGGACAAAATCCTGGCGGTCGATCTGGACGGCGTCTTTCAGGTCAGTCAGGCGGCGGCGCGCATCATGCGCGGGCAGGGATCGGGGCGAATCATTAATATCGCGTCGATCGCCGGGCTGGTGCCGCTCCGTCTGCAATGTGCGTTCATCGCCGCGAAGGCCGGCGTGATCAATCTCACCAAGGGGATGGCTCTGGAACTGGCCCCGTACGGGATCCTGGTGAATGGAATCGCCCCCGGCTCGACGCTGACCGAAGGAACGAAGCAATTGTTCTACGGCGAAGGCGGGAAGTTCCACGAGAAGGTGCAGCGGATGCTCGACCACGTTCCGCTGGGGCGTCCTGGAACGGTCGATGAAATTGCAGTCGGCGCGCTGTTTCTGGCAGATCCCGAGAACAGCTACATGAACGGTCACATCCTGACGATCGACGGCGGCTGGACGGCCGGCTACACGCGGGATTTCTGACGGTTGCGCGGCCGACGACGTACCAATGGGGAAGGGCGCGTCTCGCAGGTTGGATTGAAAAACGGGCTGTGTCTGCTAGACTCGATTCCCGCCAGGAGCACGGTGGCTTTAGCTCAGTTGGTTAGAGCGTGAGATTGTGGATCTCAAGGTCGCGGGTTCGAGCCCCGTAAGCCACCCTTCTTTGCCGGCTGCCCGGTTGGGATGGTCGCATAATGCGGCGCATTGAGCCATGCCGCGGCGAGCCTGGAATTCCTGCAAGGCAGAGTCGATCAGCCCTGATTGCGGCTGAGTTCGACCCGGCAGGCGGCGTCGGCGATGAGCGCTTCGTGCTCGACCGGTGAAACTGCCAGCGCCACGCGGGCGATTTCGTCTGCCGATGGCAACAGCCGGTCGGTCGGGCCGAACCAGTCGACGTTTTGGGAGGTTGCCTGATCGGCTGGATTCGCCGGGGCGGTGCCGTGGCAGGCGGCGCAGGAGCGAATCAGATTCTGAATCTGTTCGGGCGAGCGGTGCTTGGTATCGGCGGCTTCGCGGCGTGTGCATTCCTGCTTCCGAATGACTCCGTTGTCGCGCTGCGGTGTGGCGACGATTGCCAGGAGCAGGCCGGCGGCAAACACGGCGGCGTAGCGCACGATCCGGCTGGCCATGCGTCGGATGCGGACTCGCGGCGTTCCCGACGATTCCACCAGGTCGTAAGAGGCCTGGCGGGCGATTGTCAGTGCTTCGACTGAGGCAAATGGTTGCCGGCCGTCGGATTCGGATTCGGTATCGTCGGCCAGGCTCGCCACCAGCTCGTGCGGCGGAGCATGCGACAGGAACTCGAGGGCGGGGGCCAACGTATCCTGCATCTGCCGGCAACGGGGGCAGGTTTCCAGATGGCGCGTGAGGGCGGCGCTGCGGCTACCACTCACGTCGGTCATCAGATCGAATGCTGTATCACAGTTCATGGAAAGTCTCCGCCAGTGTGGCGCAACTGTTCCGCCAACTCTGCGAGCCCGAATTTCACTCGCTGTTTGGCTGCTCCGATGCTCGACCCCATCGCCAGCGCAATCTCTGCAAATTGTAGACCGCCGAAAAACCGCAGCCGCAAAGCGTCGGCCCGGGCTTCGGGGAGACGGCACAGCAACTGATGAACGGCAGCACTCCGCTCTGTGCGCAGGATTTGCGCCAGCGCCGTCTCATGCGTCACCGGTTCGTCGTAAGTTCCGTTGTCATCCTCGTGCGAGATGCTCCACTGCCGTTCGCGGGGGCGCGACTCGCGCCGCTTCCATTGCCGACGGCAGAGGTTCAGGAGGATTGTCCACAGCCACGTGCGGACTGCGAATTGCGGATTATAGGTGGCGCGGGCTGCGAAGGCCGCCAGAAACGTTTCTTGAACGACATCTTCAGCCCAGGTCCCGTCCCCCAGCTTGCTGTAGGCGACGTTGGTCAGGACAGACCGGTAGCGGCGGACGAGCAGATCGAACAAATCGACCTTCCCGGCCTGAACCCGCTGCATGATCTCGCTGTCTTCCAGATTCACGCGCTCAGTCCCCAGCGACAGATTGCGTAAGGCCCGCTCCTACTGTCCGTGATTTTAACGACGGCGCAGGAGGGCTGCCAAGTGAACGGAATCGCGAAAATGCCGTCCGAGGGCTGATTTCCCGATTTGGGCCGGACGATCGGTTGGCCGACAAGGTGGAAGAGCGGCCCAGGGGGAGGATGTGAAGTTGTCATTAAGGCGGGGAGGGGTGGATCTCGAAGTCCAAGGCGGTTTTGTTCGTTCGCTGCGGGAATTCGTGTGGACTGAAGTCCACCCTACGAAAGGACACGCTCGCCGCGCAGATGCCTGAACATTCACACCGCCTGCTCAATGCGTTATCGTAATAGAAGGGACGTAACCGCCTGGCCCGGCTCACCGGAACGCCGTTTCATTTGCGCGCTCATTACTTGAATTGAGACCATTTTCATGGCACAGTCGAACGGCACACAGAACCTGTTTAACCGCGTCTGGGACGAACATACGGTCCGGACGCTCCCCTCCGGGCAGACGCAACTGTTCATCGGCCAGCATCTGATTCATGAGGTGACCAGCCCCCAAGCCTTTCAGATGCTGCGGGACCGCGGCCTTAAGGTCCGGTATCCCGAGCGAACGCTCGCGACGGTCGACCATATCATTCCCACCCTCAGTCAGGCCCGTCCCTTTGCCGATGGTCTGGCCGAGGAAATGATGTCGGCCATCGAAAAGAATTGCCGCGAATTTGGAATTACGTTGCTCAACTTGAGCGACAAGCGGCAGGGGATCGTGCACGTCGTCGGGCCCGAACTGGGAATCACGCAGCCAGGCATCACACTGGCGTGCGGCGACAGCCACACCAGCACACACGGAGCGTTCGGCTGTATCGCCTTCGGGATCGGGACGAGCCAGGTGGCGGACGTTCTCGCATCGCAGACGATGGCGATGGGGCGCCCCAAGGTTCGGCGAGTGGGGGTCAACGGTCGCCTCCCGGCAGGGGTGTACGCCAAGGACGTGATCCTCCACGTCATTCGCACGCTGGGAGTGCAGGGAGGGGTGGGCTACGCCTATGAATTCGCCGGCGAGGTGTTCGAGCGGATGTCGATGGAAGAGCGGATGACAGTCTGCAATATGAGCATCGAAGGGGGCGCCCGCTGCGGTTACATCAACCCCGATCAGACGACGGTCGAATACTTGCGCGGCCGGCCGTTTGCCCCACAAGGGGCGGCATTCGACAAGGCGACGAAATGGTGGCTCGGTCTGGCATCGGGGCCGGGAGCGCAATTTGACGACCGGGTGGAAATCGACGGGTCGGCGATCGAGCCGACCGTGACGTGGGGAATCAATCCCGCGCAGTCAGTCGGCGTGAACGAAAGTATTCCGACGGCGGCCAGTTTTCCGACCGGCGAACAGGCGGGAATTCGCGAAGCACTGGCCTTCATGGATTTCAAAGAGAGCCAGCCGATCAAGGGAACGAAAATCGATGTCGCGTTCATCGGTTCGTGCACCAACTCGCGCATGTCTGATCTGCGCGAGGCGGCCCGTGTGGCGAAGGGGCACAAGGTGGCCAAGAATGTGCGGGCGCTGGTCGTTCCCGGCTCGCAGCAGATTCGCGAGCAGGCCGAGAAAGAAGGACTCAATGAGATCTTTACTACTGCCGGATTTGAATGGCGCGGCGCCGGGTGCTCGATGTGCCTGGCGATGAACCCCGACAAACTGGTGGGGCGAGAAATCTGCGCCTCATCGAGCAATCGGAATTTCAAGGGGCGACAGGGGAGCCCGACCGGCCGGACGCTCTTGATGAGCCCGGCGATGGTCGCGGCGGCAGCGATTACCGGGGCCGTGGCCGACGTTCGGGAACTGCTGAAGTGATCGGCAGCTTTACCGTGCCGCGCAAGTGAACACGTTCAGATATCACAGGAAAGACGACGCGATGCAGACGATTGAACAGGTGGTGGGGCAGGGGATTCCGCTGGTCCTGGATGACATCGATACCGATCGGATTATCCCAGCGCGATATTTGCGCTGCGTCACGTTCGAAGGGCTCGGCGACCACGTTTTTGAAGACGACCGCAAGCAATTGGCCGGTCATCCGTTCGATAACCCGGCGTATCGGGGCGCGAACGTACTGGTAGTCGGTAGGAACTTTGGCTGTGGCTCGTCGCGCGAACATGCTCCCCAGGCGCTGATGCGGTGGGGCATCAAGGCGATTGTCGGCGAGTCGTTTGCCGAGATCTTTTTCGGCAACTGTGTTGCCAACGGAATTCCCACGGTGTGCGTCGCCCCGGCCGATGCGAAAGCTCTGGGTGCGGCTGTAACGGCCAATCCCGCACAGCCCGTTACGGTGGATCTGCTGAAGCGCCAGGTTTCGTGCGGGGCAATGACATACCCCTGCTCGATGCAGGAGGGGGCCCGTCAATCTCTCGTCACCGGGAACTGGGATTTCCTCGGTCAGCTTGTCGAAGCCGAACCGCAAACGCGACAGGTTGCCGACCGGCTCCCCTACATGAAGAACTTCGCGTAGCGAGCGCCTTACTTCGCCGGCGGCACGAGAACCGCCAGCGTGAGCAGCGAGTAGGCGGTCGCCATGTTGGGATCGCCTTCCATCCACCGCTTCTCGGGATTGACCCAGCCGCCGTTCTCCTTCTGGAGCGACAGCAGGTGGTTGGTCAGCTCGCCGCGCCAGTCGTGTTTTTTACCGGCGGCGTCTTCGAGGACCTCAAGGTGCATCGTGTCGAGCGCCTTGGCGAAGGTGTGGTAGTAATAGAACAGCCCCGCCTGGCCCATCCCCGGGTTCTCGTCGAGCGAGTAGTGCTTCTGAATCCACTTGAACGCCGCCTGCACGCGCACATCGCGGGAATCGAGGCCGGCGTAAATCATGCTCTTGAGGCCGGCGTACGTCATGCTGGCGTATGAGCGTAAACCTCCGTTCTCGGTCAGTCCCGCCTGAGAATTATTCGCTTCGCCGGCGGGAGTGTAATAGAAGCCTCCGTCGTTCACTTTGGCCGGGAACTGCGTTGTATTGTATTCCGATTCGAGGTTCTGGCAGCGCGACACGAAGATCAGGGCGTTCTTCATGGCGGGATCATCAGAGCCAACACCGGCGGCCTTGAGCGCGTCGAGCAGGAATGACGTGTTCGAGAGATCGGGGCGCTGCGATCTGCCGTAACCGGCTCCGCCAAAGCGGACATCGTCGGGTTTGATGTCTTCCGATTCGTCCCACTGCAATTTCTTCAAGAAGTCGCGGGCGCCGGCGATCTGCTTGTCGTAGCGATGATCGGAATTCGCCGCCTGGAGCGCCAGAAGGCAGATGCTCGTTTCGTAATTGCGGTGATCGCTCTTGATGTAATAGATGCCGCCGTCTTCCTGAATGAACGTGACCAAATGCTTGAGTGCCTTCTCGGCCATCGGGTCGGAGGGCTTGACGCCGCTTTTGAGGAGGGAGGCGGTGATCAGGCCACTGACTCCCGGTGCCGTCGGGGAGGTCCAGCTTCCATCGTCGGCCTGCGTCGTTCGCAAAAAGGCGATCGCCTGCTGGCGGGACTCGGCAACTTTCTTCGCGTCGATCACGGCGCTCGCGTCGGCGGCCCGGAGGTCTGCTCCCGTCACTAATGTGACCAGGCCGACCGGTATGGCCAGCAGCATCGCGCCGAGCCGCAGGTTTCGAGTGCAGAGTTGTTTGCTGGGCCGCATGGCAGTTCTCCTGAAAGACGTCGCTTCGCTGGGGCGCTGAATGTGTCGACAACATTCACTCTAGCCGACGACCAGGCGCGTGGCTAGACCGCTGCCGCGGACAAAATCTGGCGTCAGCAGGACAAAAAATGTCAGGTCTCTGTACTACAAACGTTGCATTTCTTCGCGTGACGCACGGATCCTCAGGTTGGAAAAAGAGAATAGCCACAGATGGACGCCGATGAACACGGATACGAAAAAGATCTCTTCTGTCTGTGCATCTGTGTTCATCGGTGTCTATCTGTGGCTCAATTCTTTGGTTGCGGCCGCAGGCCGCACTGGGGACTTCGATGAGGGGCCTGCATTGAGGTGCAGCCGGGTCAAAACCGTGCGCTGCATTCGGCCGGCAGCGGACCGATCGGCCTGCCCAGGGCTGGTGCATGATGCCCGATTCAAAAGTGAAAATTGGTCATGATTTCAGGATTTGCCGCTGACAAAAGTTCGACAACCTGTTATCAAAACTCCCGGTAACACACGCGATTATGGCAGGGAGGCAATAATGGGTGTTCCGGTTTCGCAGATTTGGACCGTGGCTACGTACGTGCTGGCCCGGAAACTGCGCGGCGTGCAGCGTTATCCGCTGGTTTTGATGCTCGAACCGTTGTTCCGGTGCAATCTGGCCTGTGCGGGCTGTGGCAAGATCCAGTACCCCGGCGAGATTCTGCGCAAGAACCTGTCGGTCGAAGACTGCCTCAAGGCGGTCGACGAGTGCGGCGCCCCGATGGTCGCCATTCCCGGCGGCGAACCGCTCTTGCACCCTCAGATCGACGAGATCGTCGCGGGGATCGTGGCCCGCAAGAAATATGTCTACATGTGCACGAATGCCCTGCTGCTCGAGAAGCATCTGCATAAATTCAAGCCGTCGAAGTATTTCTCGTTTTCGATTCACATGGACGGCCCCCGCGAAGAGCACGATCACGCGGTCTGCCGTGAAGGAACCTATGACATCGCGATGAGCGCGATCAGGGCAGCCATCGCCGCCGGGTTCCGCGTCACGACGAATACGACCCTGTTCGACAACGCCGAACCGGAACGGATGCGGGAATTCTTCGACGAGATGACGGACCTGGGGGTCGAAGGGATGATGGTTTCGCCCGGCTACAACTACGAGCGGGCGCCCGATCAGAAGCATTTTCTCAAGCGGCGAAAAACGACGCACCTGTTCCAGCGGCTCCTGGAAAATGCCTCCCGCCGCTGGCGGTTCAATCAGTCGCCTCTGTTCCTCCTGTTCCTCCAGGGAAAATGGGACCTCGAGTGCACTCCGTGGGGCAACCCGACCTACAACATCTTCGGCTGGCAAAAGCCGTGTTACCTGTTGCAGGAAGGCTATGCCGCGACGTTCCAGGAGTTGCTCGAAACGACCCAATGGGAGAATTACGGTCGCAAGAGCGGCAACTCGAAATGCGCCGATTGCATGGTCCACAGCGGCTACGAGCCGAGTGCCGTGGCGGAAACTTTCGGGACGCTGCGCGGGTTTCTGCAAACAGTGCGCGTGTCTGTGTTTGGCGCACCGGTGGATAAGTCACCGCGAACGCCGACCGATCAGCCGGGGCGACTTCTGCTCCAGCCGATCGATGCCGAGCATCCTTTTCCGAGTGCGCCCGAGCGCGAACTGGTCACCACGTATCAGTTGCCGATCGTCACGCCGTAGGGGCGTGTCGTTCCGGCACGATCGCGTGGATACCGGGGGGCTCAATCACCATTGGTGAGACGACACCGGTGCGCGGCACGCCCGACCGGATTGGACGCCGTCTGTCGGTCGCGCTCTTTCGCTCTCACGGAGCCATTTTGTCCTCTGGCAATGCACCTGATTGTTTTGCCCTTACAGGGCGACGGATCGTAATGGGGGGACGATTCACCAGGGCGGTGCCCTGGGCTGGATTGTGGGCGCCTTTCAGGCGGAGTTGACGCGGAGCATCTTCCTGATGTGCGTCGATTCAACTGAATTGTAGCCGCCTCCCCATCTTCAGCATCGGGCCGCTGCTCGAACGCCGGCCGCGCGATCCATGCCCGGTGGGCGTCTCGTAATGTCAGTAGTTCCAAGTTCGGCAGATTGCTCTAGGTGAACGCAAGGCCCCTCCTCAGAATGGCTTGTGTCAAGAAGACCAGCCTGGGAGGGAGC